>SMEI01000025.1_pt1 | contig 34603 bp, 35 predicted proteins | sample 2456321 | NCBI WGS metagenome assembly SMEI01 (sample SAMN10132588, study PRJNA489261) | soil metagenome | isolation source: day1 control-silt loam soil ammended with composted manure from dairy cow... | place: USA | collected 2015-05-01
GTTCTGTTTATAGGTCACCGATAACTTTGTCTTTGTATAATTTTAAAATAAATTAAAATGAAAAAGTTATTATTTTTAATGCTAACAGTAAGCTTATTTACAGCATGTAGCACAGATGAAGACGAAACAGAATTTGACAACCCGGAGGTTCCTGTTGCTAAATGTGAGATTATTGAGGTTTCTGGTAAGATAAGTGAACCTACCGTTTGGAAAGAAGGTTTTGTTTATGTCATCAATGGTTCCGGATTATCAGTAGAATCTGTTTTGACCATAGAACCAGGCGTAATAGTCAAACTAAAAAATGCAGGTATCAGTATTTATGAGGAAGGTAAAATACTTGCCAATGGAACAGCTGACAAACGTATTGTTTTTACATCGCTTGCTGATGATCGTTATTGTGGTGATACAAATGGAGACGGAGTGGAAACCAAAGCAGAAAAAGGGGATTGGATTGATTTAGATCTTCATGGAACGATTGGTTCAGTATTCAAATATGTGGATATTTTCTTTGCCGGTCAGCCCAGTGGCGGAAACAGTCATGCCGTAGTTATCGGTTGGGCTCAGTCTGTTGCCTTTACTTTTGACCATTGCAGAATCGCCCATACATTCTATCAACCCGGTAGCAGTTCCTATGCTTTTTATGGAAGTTCTTATATGAAGGATGCAAGCGTGAGTAAATTTACCAATAACGCTTTGTACGACAATGGGAAACCTATTTATTTTCAGGGCTACTATCAGTTAGACCAAAGCAATGTATTCCATAACCCCGAAGTTCCTTCGGTAACCAATAAACATAATGGAATTTATATAGACATAAATGGTGCTAGTGACGGCTTATCTGTTAATTGGGATAATACGGAAGTGCCTTATGTTTATGAACAAGTTAATTTGATTGGAGGAACACCCACAGCAACGATTAATATCAAACCCAATGTAATTGTAAAATTTTCATATCCTACAGGTGGACTTCAGTCCTACAATGGTAGTGTTAAGTTGGCTCCGACGGCAATCCTTACTTCTTATAAAGACGATACACACGGTGGAGACACTAATGGAGATGGGAACACCACAACGCCTTCAAATGGCGATTGGAAAGGTTTTAGAATTACAGATGGTGGAACAAATACTTATTGGGAGCAGGGTTCTAATATTTTGTATTCTGCGAACTAATTTTTAATCTTAAGTAAAACTAAAAATGAAAAAGTTATTTATTGTGTTGTTTTCGACAATGGCTACCGCTGTGTTTGCACAACCTTTTAAAAACGGAACAACTACCCTGAATGCAGGTATTGGTTTAGGCACAGGATTAGGTGGTTATGGAAATGCAAGACCCGCTATCAGTGTAGCTGTTGATCACGGTTTATGGGAAATTGCTGGTCCGGGAACTATCAGTCTTGGTGGCTATTTTGGTAATACCGGTTACAAATATTCAGGTGACGGCTATCACGCAAAATGGAATTATTTTATCATAGGTGCTCGCGGAGCATATCATTACAACGGATTAACTAAAGTTCCGGAATTAGATCTTTACGGTGGTTTGATGTTGAGCTATAACGTCGTAAAATATTCTTCTGATTTAGACGACAGTTATTTTGGAAAAAACTATGGAAGTGGTGTAGGTATAACCGGATTTGCCGGAGCTCGTTGGTTTTTTTCTGACAATTTTGGAGCTTATGGCGAATTGGGTTATGGCGTTTCGATACTCAATTTAGGCGTAACATTTAAATTATAGTAAAAGTACCATTACAGCAGGCTCAAACCAATGAATTAGTTTAAGGTTAAGGTTTGAGCTTGCTTTTTGTTTGAATATATCTAAAAAAAATAAAATATAAAATGTTTAATATGAGTCGATTAATACATTTATAATGATTGAAATTACGGTGCTTTTCTTTAATTTTATAACTCAATTACAAAGTCGATATGCTTAAAAAACTTCTTAAATATTTATTTTTACTTATAGGTATGCAGGTTTGTTCGCAACAAACTGCTATTGATAGTTTAAAAAATGTGATTAAAAACGAAAAAGAGATCATCAAAAAAACAGACTATCTCTATCAATTGGGAGATTTGTATGAGTTTTCGATGCCTGATTCGGCTATGTATTATTATACAGTTGCACGGAATTTTGCTAAAACAAACAATTTCGAGTTGGGCGAAGCACGCTATGCAAGTTATGCTATTGTGATTTTAAATAGAAAAGGAGCCTATAAAGAAGCCTTGTTTTTAGCAGAAGAATCGGTACAGAAATACCAAAAGATACAAAGCCCTGAAAATTTAAGTATCGCTTATCTCAATGTAGGTAATGAATGGCAGTATCTATCCGATTTTGAAAGTGCATCAGAATATTATCTTAAAGCAAAAAAAATAGCAGATTCTTTAGAGAACAAAAAAGCACAGCGAATTATCAATACCAATTTAAGCTCTGTTTTTACAGAAATGAAACAATTTAAAAAAGCATCAGAATATGGTTTGCAAGCGTTAGTATTAGCGAAAGAAAATAAGGATCAATGGGCAATGCTTTCTCCTTTGTACAACTTGGCAGTAAATGAAAAAAACCAAAAAAAATATAAAGAAGCGTTAGAATTTATCCATCAATTTGAACAAATTGCACTGCAATTAGATAATGAATATGATATCCTTGATGCTTATCTGATAAAAGGAAATCTCCTTGGAAAAACAGATATAGAACACGGTACCCACTATTTGGATCGAGCTATTTTGGGTGCAAAAAATAGCAATTTTCCCGAAATAGAAATGTACGCTTATTTATATTTAGCCGAAATTCATCTCGATCATAAAAATTATCGGCAGGCTATTCAAAACATTGAAAAGGGAATTCAGATTGCCGAAAAAATGGGTATGAAACACGAATTATCCGATTTTCATAAAAAAGCATCTGAAGCTTATGAAAACCTTGCCAATTACAAAAAAGCATTGATAGAAAACCGGAAATATGAAAAATTGCAAGAAGAGATCAATCTGGAACAAAGTAAAAATCGTTTGTTGGGCTTGGAAGCAAAATATCAATCTGAACAAAAAGAAGCCGAAATCCGGACTTTAAACGCAGAAAAACAAACTCAAATTTTAAAAATAAGACAAAAGAATACGCTGAATTTAGCACTTGCGGGTGTTATTTTGGTAACAATTGTCATTGCTTTCTTACTTTATAAAAATCATAAAAACAAACAAAAAATACAGGCTCAACGCATTGTGGAACTCGAAACCGAAAAACAACTCTCTGCAACCCAAGCTTTGCTTCAAGGTCAGGAAGATGAACGCAGCCGAATGGCAAAAGAACTACATGACGGCTTAGGCGGACTGTTGAGCGGTGTAAAAATTAACCTTAACAATATGCAAAAAAGAATAATTATTACAGAAGAAGACGGAATTGCTTTTGAAAAATCGGTTGCTTTGCTCGACCAATCCATCAGTGAATTGCGAAGAGTTGCCCATAATCTGATGCCCGAAAGTATCTTGAAATTTGGTTTAGACGGAGCAATTAAAGAATTTTTACAAAGTATTTACAGTAAAGATTTAAATATAATTTATCAATCGTATCACATTGAAAATGGATTGAACAAACAACTAGATATTTCCGTTTACCGAATCATTCAAGAATTAGTCAACAATGCAATAAAACATTCAAATGCGGCAGAAATTCTGGTTCAGATCAGAAAAGATGATCAATTGCTTTTGATTGATGTAGAAGATAATGGCAAAGGATTTGGTTACAACCCCGATAGTAAAAAAAGTGGAATGGGACTTGCAGGTATCACTTCGCGGGTAAATTATTGGAAAGGAAGCTTGAATATTGAATCAGATAAAAGCTCCGGAACATCTGTACATATTGAAATCCCCGTTAAAGATTAAATTGTACCCAAATGAAAATAGTTATGATAGAAGACCACCAAGTGGTAGCAGAAGGAATTTCTTCGATGCTTAATGAAGTAGCTTATGTTGAAAATGTCGTGCAAATGCCTAATGGAATGTTTGCAATGGAATATCTAAATAAGCACTCCGACGTCGATATTATTTTGCTGGACATTAATTTGCCTGACTGCAACGGAATTGAATTGTGCCTTACACTTAAACAGCAGTTTCCAAATATTGGAATCATTGCTTTAAGCACCTATAATCAACCGGGAATTATTAATAAAATGCTTGATAACGGAGCCGATTCTTATCTGTTGAAAAATGCAACCTCAAAAGACCTATTGAAAACCATTGAAAATGTAGCATCAGGACAAAAATTTCTAACAGATGAAATAAAAAAAATACTTAAAGAAACCCCACTAAACACTTTTAAAACCCCGGTTTTTACAAAAAGAGAAAAAGAAGTATTAATACTGATTGCCGAAGGACTTACCAATCAGGAAATTGCCGATAAATTATTTATTAGTCAATTAACCGTTATAAGTCACCGGAAAAGTCTTTTGGAAAAAACCGAATCAAAAAATACCGCCCAACTGATTAAATATTGCTTTGAATTTGGCTTACTGCAATGATAAATGCTCTTTACGATACTTCTCTGTTTTTTAGTGAGGAAGTTTTTTAAATCCTTTTAAAAGACGTTAGATTCATAAATTAATTCTTTTCTTATCTTTGAACCAAAAAACAGCACCATACTTAATATAGAATTTTTACAGTGTTGTTTTTAAAATATTATACTTGTTTTATGCCATATTGGATTTTATCGCCAATTGTTCATTTAATTGAGTTTATTTTGTATCCAATTCGTTATTTTAGCATTCGGAAACAGAAAGAATACTTTCAAGGAGTTTAAGCTATGTCAGCAAGAGTTTATATAAATAAGATAGAAAAATTTTTACCTAATGATCCGGTTTCAAACGATGAAATGGAACAGATTTTAGGTAAAATAAACAATAAAACCTCAAAATCCCGTCGTTTGATTTTACGCAATAACGGAATTCAAACACGCTATTACGCATTAGATCAACATCAAAAGGGAACTCATAACAATGCCGAATTAACGGCTTTGGCAATCAAAAAATTAACCGCAAGCGATTTTTCTTTAAACGATATAGAGGTTTTGTCTTGCGGAACTTCCACTCCCGACCTGCTCCTACCCTCTCACGCGGCAATGGTTCACGGATTGCTTAAAAATAAATCGGTCGATTTAAATTCAGCTTCGGGTGTTTGCTGTTCCGGCATGAATGCGTTAAAATATGGCTATCTTTCCGTTAAATCGGGCGATGCCAACAATGCGGTTTGTACGGGTTCTGAACGTGTTTCTACCTGGATGACAGCCAATAAATTTGAAGCGGAAATTGCCAATTTAGAAGCTTTGGAACAACAACCTATTCTGGCATTTAAAAAAGATTTTCTCCGCTGGATGCTGTCTGATGGTGCCGGTGCTATTTTATTGGAAAATCAACCAAAAGGCACATTGTCTCTTGAAATAAAATGGATGGAAAATTATTCGTTTGCCCACGAATTAGAAACCTGTATGTATGCCGGTGGCGATAAACTGGCAGACGGAACCATGAAACCCTGGAGCGAATACACGGTGGATCAATGGCAAAGTGAATCGGTTTTTTCGTTAAAGCAAGACGTTAAAATCTTAGATGAATTTATCTTGAAAAAAGGTGTGGAAAGCATGTCTCATGCCATGGAAAAACATCAGTTAAAACCTGAAGAAATTACGTATTTCCTGCCACACATATCTTCTTTGTTCTTTAAGGATAAGTTGTACGACAAGTTTAAAAATGGCGGACTGGAAATTGCAAAAGAAAAATGGTTTTTAAACTTGCCAAAAGTGGGTAATGTGGGTGCGGCATCCATCTATCTGATGTTAGAAGAATTGTACCATTCAAAAAAATTAAAAAGCGGCGATACGGTCATGTTATCAGTTCCTGAAAGCGGTCGTTTTTCGTATGCTTACGCCTTTTTAAAAGTAGTTTAATGAAAACAGTAACCTTTCCCATAACATCGGAAGAAATCCTTTTAAAATGCATTCCGCAGCGAATGCCCATTGTTATGGTCGATTGTTTGTTATCGTACAATGAAGCGTTTGTTTCTGCCGGATTATTGATTAAAACGGAAAATATTTTTACAGAAAACGATGCATTGCAAGAACCCGGATTAATTGAGCACATGGCACAAACAGTGGCATTGCACACCGGTTTTGGATATTATCTTAAAAAAGAAACCGCCCCAACAGGCTATATTGGTAGTATTTCGGGATTAAAAATAAACCGTTTGCCAAAAATCAATGAACATATTACTACCGAAGCTACAATTTTACACGAATTTGCAGGTGTTACCTTAGTGGATATCGTTTCAAAAAGCAAGGATGAAATCATTGCATCGGGTCAGATGAAAACCGTAATCGCTAAACAATGAGTGAGAATAAAGTACAAATAGAAATTAAAAAGTATCTGCCCCATTTAAAACCAATGCTGATGGTTGATGCAATTGAACACATTTGTAGCGAAGAAGTATTGACACATTTCCATGTTTCTGACGATTGTATTTTTGTAACAAACAACGAGTTGACTGAAACAGGATTAATTGAAAACGCGGCACAAACCTGCTCTGCCATTTCAGGACAACATTATTTTAATGAAGAACCTGCCGCCGATGTGCAGAACAATCCCAGTGTGATTGGGTTTATAAGTTACATTAAAAAAATTACTGTTTATAAATTACCTGAAATCAATCAGTTAATTCAAACAAAAGCCCATTTAATTTCGCAGGTTCAAATGCCCGGATATTCTATTTGTACGTTAAAAGTAACAACATTTCATTCAGATACTTTATTTTTGGAAGGCGAAATGAACTTGTTTTTACAGAAAAGATAACAATGAAAAAAAATGAAGTGCCACAAGACGATAGCCCGCTTAAAAAACACAAAAGCAACGAACTGGTATATGCCATAGATGATGACGGAAAATTTGTATCGGTTCAAAGTTCGGGCTGGGAACCAAAAACAATCATTCAAAATCAAAATCTTGAAGTTTTAAACCAACGGGTGCAAGAAGCTTTAAATGATGTAACATCAGGAAAAGTAAGCCCCATTGTTTATTATATGGAATTAAATCGAATGGATTGGCAAACGCTTGCCGCGTACATGGAACAATGGACGTTTTTTGTGAAACGCCACGCAAAACCATCGGTTTTCAATAAATTAAGTACCAGAAAACTTCAGAAATATGCCGATATTTTCGGAATATCTATAAACGAGTTAAGAAATTTTAAAGGATAAATGCAGTTAGATTTTAACCACCAACAATCGGCACACTGTGAAAACGGTGCTATTGTAAATTTATTAAACAACAAAGGTTTTAAAATAACCGAACCAATGGCATTTGGGTTGGGCTCGGGCTTGTTTTTTGTGTATTTGCCTTTTCTTAAAGTAAATCATGCGCCTGCGGTGTCTTATCGTCCGTTGCCCGGTGTTATTTTTAACCGCATGGCAAAACGGTTGGGCATAAAGGTAAAACGCTTTAAATTTTCCAATCCTGCCAAAGCACAGCAAAAACTCGACGAAAACCTTAAAAACAACATTCCCACGGGTTTGGTGGTGGGCGTGTATCATCTGAATTATTTTCCCGACGAATACCGTTTTCATTTCAATGCACACAATATTGTTGTTTTTGGTAAAGAAGAAAATCGTTATTTAATCAGCGATCCGGTGTTAGATTATACCGTTTCTTTAACCGAAGAAGAATTAGAAAAAGTGCGTTATGCAAAAGGAGCATTGGCACCTAAAGGACACCTCTACTACCCTATTGCTGTACCGCAAAATACCGATTTAACCAATGCCATCAAAAAAGCCATCAAAAAAACCTGTAACGATATGCTGGCACCTGTGCCCATTGTGGGTGTAAAAGGAATGCGTATGGTTGCCAAAGCCATTTTAAAATGGCATAAAAAACTGGGTGTTGCCAAGGCCAATTACAATTTGGTTAATTTGGTGCGTATGCAGGAAGAAATTGGTACGGGCGGTGGCGGATTCCGCTTTATTTACGCTGCGTTTTTGCAAGAAGCGGGCGAATATCTTAACAATGCACAATTGATGCAATTATCAAAAGAAATGGCACTTATAGGTGATAAATGGAGAGATTTTGCCGTAGAAGCTTCTCGGGTTTATAAAAAACGCAGCAATACAGAGAATGTGTATCAGGTACTTTCGAACCGATTAATGGAACTGGCCGATTTAGAGGAAGCCTTTTTTAAGAAATTAAAAAAAGCGGTGTAATGGCGGTAATGATCAACATACAAAATATATCAAAGCAATATAAAGATTCTGATTCTCAATCGCTTGAAAATGTGGTGCTGCAAATTCCGCAACAATCTGTCTTTGGTTTGTTGGGACCAAACGGAGCCGGAAAAACCACGCTCATTTCTATTTTGTGTGGTATTTTAAAACCAACATCGGGTTCTTTTGAAATCGACGGCAGTTCATCGGTACAAAATCCATCTGAAATAAAGAATAAAATTGGTGTGGTTCCGCAAGAATACGCCCTCTATCCCACCCTGACTGCTTTTGAAAACCTGATGTATTTTGGCAGCTTGTACAATGTACCAAAAAAAGAATTAAAACTTAAAATAACCGACTATCTCACGCATTTGGGTTTAAGTAATTTTATGCACAAAAAAGTACAAACGTTTTCGGGCGGAATGAAACGCCGGGTTAATTTAATTGCCGGAATTTTGCATAACCCTAAAGTATTGTTTTTAGACGAACCCACTGTGGGCGTTGATGTACAATCGCGGGCAACCATTATTTCGTATCTGAAAGAATTGAATAAAAAGGGAACCACCATTGTGTACACTTCGCATTTAATGGCAGAAGCCGAAGATTTTTGCACCGATATTGCCATTATTGATCAAGGAAAGATTTTTATTCAGGGAACTCCAAAAGAACTGATTCAAAACACGCCCAATGCCTGTAAATTAGAAGAAGTTTTTATAGCATTAACCGGAAAAAACTTACGCGATGTGGTTTAAATTGTGGCAAAGCATCATAAAAGAATTAAAGTTATTGTTTCGCGATATTGGCGGATTGATCACTTTGTTTGTTATGCCCATTATTTTGGTGGTGGTGGTAACTTCTATTCAAGACAGTACCTATCAAAGCATCAGTGCATCAAAAATACCCGTTTTATGGGTAGATAACGATCAAGACAGTATTTCGTTCCGGGTGAAGGAAGAATTAGAACAATCGCAAAGTTTTATATTGATTAGCGAATTAAACAGCAAGCCATTAACCGAAGAAGTTGCTAAAAAAGAGGTTTTTAAAGGCAATTATCAAATGGCTATTGTGCTGCCAAAAGATTTAACCGGCAGTTTAAATATCAAAGTACGGCAAAATGTAGATGGTATTTTAGACGAAATGGGAATGAGTACTACTTCATACGAGCCTGTTGAGGTGCCCGGTAAAGAAATCCGTATGTATTTTGATCCGGCAACCCAAACCGCTTTTAAAAATGGTATTAAAAGCAATATCGATAAAATGGTTGCCCGGTTAGAGTCTGATGCGGTTTACAAAACATTTGAAGAACAATTAGGCGGATCGGGTACACAATCGTTTAACAATTCGTTCATCAGCTTTAAAGAAATTGTCCCGCGGGAAAAAAACAAAGACGTTTTGCCAAATTCGGCACAGCACAACGTACCTGCCTGGACGCTTTTTGCCATTTTTTTCATAATGGTTCCGCTTTCTATCAACATTGTAAAAGAAAAAAATCAGGGAACGTATCTGCGTTTGCTCAGCAGTCCCACATCAAATAGTATTTTATACGCGGGCAAAATAAGCACCTATCTCATCATTTGTCTGTTGCAGTTTTACGCCATTTTACTTATTGCAGAAGTGGTTTTTCCGTACATGAAATTGCCCCAATTAAACCTTTCGGCAACTAAAATTGTTTTAATGTCGGTGTTAACATTAACTGCCGGTTTGGCGGCAATAAGTTTGGGAATTTTATTGGGGATTATAGCAAAAACCCAGGAACAGTCTGCCCCTTTCGGGGCCACATTTGTAGTGATACTGGCTGCTGTGGGTGGTGTTTGGATTCCTGTTTTTGCCATGTCTGAAACCATGCAGGTTTTGTCAAAAATATCACCTATGAACTGGGCATTAAACGGGTATTACGACATTGTCTTGCGAAATGGTTCGCTAATTGATATTATTCCTGAAATGTTATTGTTAACTTTGTTTTTTGTGGTATTTATTACCTTTACGTTGATTTATGATAAAAAGAAAAGATCCATTTAAAACGAATAAAACCTTACAGCACACCGAACATTTTAAGGTAAAGTTTAACCAAACCGATGCATTGGGTATTGTTTGGCACGGAAACTATATCGATTATTTTGAAGACGGTAGAGAAGCGTTTGGCCGACATTACGGCATTTCGTACAAAGACGTACAAAATAATGGTTTTGCCACACCTATTGTAAAAACGGAAAGCGAACATAAAAAGCCGTTGCGTTACGCAGATGATGCCTATATTGTAACCACGTTCATTGATTCGCCGGCGGCGAAACTACTATTTGAATTTGAAATTTTTAACGATAAAGACGAATTGGTCTGTTATGGGAAAACCACACAGGTTTTTACCGATTTTGATGGGAATTTAATCATCACGATGCCCGAATTTTTCGAGCAGTGGAAACGTAAAGTAGGTTTGTTGTAATGGCAGTTTATATTCACAGCAGCAATTGTATCAGTCCGTTAGGATTTACCACAAAAGACAATTTCCAGGCGTTGCTTTCGGGAAGATCAGCTATTGAAAAGATTTTTATTAATGATGCTATCGGAACGATTTATGCCGGAACGATCAACAATCAGCTATTTGATGCACATTTTCAGTCAATAGATACCCATTTTAATGGCTCGCAAATTGAAAAACTGCTCATTGCAGCCTTGTATCCCGTTATCAAAGAACATCCCGTGAAACCCGATTCGGTTCTGATTTTTTCAACTACAAAAGGAAATATTTCTGCTTTGGCAGCAAACCAGTTGAACGATGCCTTTATACCAAAAACCATTCACAATATCAACACCTATTTTGGATTTAAAACTGAACCGGTTGTTATTTCAAATGCTTGTGTTTCGGGAGTTATGGCACTTTCTATAGCAAAAAGACTGATAGAAAGCGGTGCTTTTTCAAATGCCTTTGTGGTAGCTGCTGATGAACTTACGCCGTTTGTCATTTCCGGATTTCAATCGTTTCAGGCTATGAGTAATGAAGTTTGTAAACCTTATGACAAAAACCGAAACGGCATAAATTTAGGCGAAGCAGCAGCAGCAGTTTATGTGTCAGATACTTTTTCTGCAAATGTAATAACCATTGCCGGCGAAGCAAACATCAACGATGCCAATCACATTTCGGGTCCTTCGCGTACCGGAGAAGGTTTGGTTTTAAGTATTGAAAAAGCATTGAAAGAAGCCCAAAAAACAACAACCGATATAGATTATATTTCTGCCCACGGTACCGCAACCTTGTACAACGATGAAATGGAAGCCATTGCTTTTAACCGCATGCAATTACAAAATGTTCCGTTAAACAGTTTAAAGGCTTATTACGGGCATACTTTGGGGGCGTCGGGCTTGCTTGAAAGCATTGTTGCCATTGAAAGTTTAAAAACCAATACGCTGGTTCCTTCCTTAGGATTTAAAGAGCAAGGAACCACCCAATCTATAAACATCATTACAAAACAAGAACAAAAACCATTAAAAACCATCTTAAAAACGGCATCGGGTTTTGGCGGAAGCAATTCGGCAATGGTATTAACTAAAAACAAATAAACAATGTATTCTGTAAGTAAATACATACATATAGAAAATGGTATTATATTTGAAAACGGAAAACAAATCGTTGATTCAAACACAACTGATTTTTCAGAATTTATAAAACAGGTTTACAGGAATTTTGAACATATCTATCCAAAATTTTATAAAATGGACGATTTGTGCAAACTGGCATATATTGCATCAGAACTGGTTTTAAAAGATGAAACCGAAAAAGACATTGCACTGCTGTTTAGCAATAACGAAGGGAGCTTAGATACCGACAACAAGCATCAGCAAAGCATTCAAAACAGCAATGCGTATTTTCCAAGTCCGGCGGTATTTGTCTATACATTGCCCAATATTGCTATAGGCGAAGTCAGTATCCGTCATCAGTTAAAAAGCGAAAGTGCTTTTTTCATTGCCAGTGAATACCAGACAGATTACATGCATAAATATACGGAACACCTGCTGCGAACAAACAAAGCAAAAAAAGTACTTTGCGGTTGGGTTCATTGTTTAAACGGCGCGTATAAAGCCTGTTTTTATTTGGTGGAAACCAACGGAATTTTAGAACATAATAATCAAAATATCAAACAGATAACAAAATAACTTTATAAAATGAAAGCTTTAAAAAAAGAATTGAAAGAACGTATCATTAATGTGTTGAATTTAGAAGATATTACTGTTGATGACATTCAGGATACCGATGCATTATTTGGAGATGGTTTGGGGTTAGATTCTATCGATGCATTAGAGTTAATTGTTTTGTTAGACAAAGAATATGGTATAAAATTAGCTGATCCAAAGCAAGGAAAAGAGATTTTTCAGTCTATTGAAACAATGGCACAATACATCGCTCAAAACAGAACAAAATTGTAATGCAAAACAGAGTTGCAATTACCGGAATGGGAATTATTTCTTCGATAGGAAACACGGTCGAAGAGAATTTTAACGCGCTGATTTCAAAAAAAGCCGGTATTTCAGATATCGAATTAATTGCCACACGGCAAGCTAACGAAATTAAGGTAGGCGAAATAAAAAGATCCAACGAAGAATTGCAACAACTCTTAAAATTACCGGTTAACAACACCTTTACCCGAACCAGTATGTTGGGAGCGTATGCCGCAAAACAAGCAATAAATAACGCTCAAATTACGGCTATTAACGAAGTACGTACCGGCTTGATTTCGTCAACCAGCGTGGGAGGGATGGACTTTACCGAAAAGCACTACAAACAATACGATCAATACCCTGAATATCAAAAGTATATTTTAAGTCACAATGCCGGCGATTCATCAAACAAAATAGCAGATTATCTGGGATTGAAGGGATTTGTATCAACCATTTCCACAGCGTGTTCATCGGCAGCCAATGCCATTATGTTAGGGGCAAGTATGATTGAAAACGGCTATTTAGACCGTGTGATTGTGGGCGGAACTGATGCGTTGAGCAAATTTACCATTAACGGATTTAAAACGTTGATGATTTTGACTGATACCTACAACACGCCTTTTGATCAACACCGCAAAGGATTGAATTTAGGTGAAGCAGCAGCTTATCTGGTATTAGAGTCCAGCGAACTTGTAAAACGGCAAAACAAGCACGTCTTAGCGTATGTTTGCGGTTACGGTAATGCCAATGATGCATACCATCAAACAGCTTCGTCAGAAAATGGGGAAGGAGCCTATCTGGCAATGAAAAAAGCATTTGAAAAAGCCGGAATCCAACCCGGCGAAATTAATTACATCAACGCCCACGGAACGGCAACGCCCAACAACGATTTGTCAGAAGGAAGAGCTTTGCTGCGTATTTTTAACAGCGTACCTAAATTCAGCTCCACCAAAGCCTTTACAGGGCACACATTAGCCGCCGCCGCCGCAATTGAAGCTGTTTACAGCATTCTGGCATTACAAAACAACATGGTTTTTCCAAATCTGAATTTCAAAACACCAATGGAAGAATTTCATCTGATCCCGGAAACCGAACCAGTAAAAACCGAAATCAATTACGTATTGTCTAATTCGTTTGGATTTGGTGGTAATTGTTCTACCTTGATTTTTGGGAAATAACCTAAAGCAATTAACAAAATTATTGGCAGCATTTCATTTAAAAAAGCGTAAATTTGTAATTAATGTAAAAGGGTTTAAAATGAGAAGTTTAAATTTAGAAGCACGTAAAATAGCATTTATACAAGAATTTTTAAATATAAAAAGTGAAAAAGTTATTGAGCAGTTTGAACGTTTACTTCGAACCGAGAAAGAGGAAACTATTGAGCCCATGTCTGTTGAAGAATATGAAAGACAAATAGAGTCGGCAATGGAAGATTCTAAAAATGGAAGAATGATAAAAGCAACAGAACTGAAAGAAAAAGTTCTAAAATGGAGTTAGAAATCTATTGGTTGCAGTTTGCAGAAAATCAGCTGTTAAGTATCTATGATTATTATTGCGAAAAAGCAAATGTCAAAATTGCACAAAAGTTAGTGAATGATATAATCGATACTACAATCACCTTAAAAAAACACCCCGAAAAAGGGCAAGTTGAATTCTTGTTTAAATTCAGAGCACAAACTTTTCGGTATTTAATATACAAAAACTATAAAATTGTATATTGGATAAACTATGATTTTAATAGAATTGAAATAGCCAATATATTTGACACACGTAGAAATCCTGATCAGTTGGAAGAAACAAAATCTTTTTAATATTTTATTTACGTTGATTTTTTGAGGGACCTAAAAAATGAAGAACTGTTACATCAACGGAATTGGAAGTGTAAGCATTCAAGCTACCGGGTTCAGTATTTTTGACGCTGAGATCACACCGGTACAAAATGTCAATAAGGCACAGCAACCGTCGTATAAAGAATTGATTGCTCCTGCAATGAGCCGCCGTATGGCAAAAGGCGTAAAAATGAGTATCTATGCCGCAAATAAAGCTCTGTTTGATGCAAAAATGGTCGATCCGCAGGCAATTATTGTTGGAACAGGATTGGGTTGCATTGAAGACTCTGAAAAATTTCTAGACGCTATTATTGAAAACGAAGAGCAGTTTTTAACGCCCACCGCTTTTATCCAATCCACGCACAATACCGTAGCTGCACAAATTGCATTGCTGTTGCAGTGTAAAGCTTATAACTTTACCTATGTAAACGGAGCTAATTCTTTTGAAAATGCCCTGTTTGATGCCTTTATGCAGTTAAAACATTTAGACAAGGAAAACATCCTAATTGGCGGTGTTGATGAAATTGCACCTTATACGTTCAGTATGTTTGAAATGGTTGGTAAGGTAAAAAGGGTAGGGGACAGCATCAACTTTAAAAAACCTGAAACGAATGGTATTCCGCTGGCAGAAGGAGCGAATTTCTTTGCGTTATCTGGTAAAAAAACAGCAAATACGTATGCAGTAGTTGTTGATTTGTTGGTTTTTAACGATTTTAAAAATGATGAAACCTCTACGATTAAAGCGTTTTTAGAAAAAAACAATCTTTCGGTAAATACTATAGATGTGATTGTTTTAGGTGTCAATGCCGATGCTGTCCAACAACCGTTTTACCATAAAATTCAAGCCATTTTTACCGAAACACCACAAGCGTATTACCAGCATATTTCAGGAAGCTACGATACCGCATCTGCTTTTGGCCTAAAAGTGGCAGCCGAAATAATCCGTAGTCAATCGTATCCTGAAAAGTTGAAATATAATGAGGTACAACCTGAAAAAATAGAAAATATACTGTTGGTTAATCAAAATAATTTAACCAATTTTAGTTTTGTATTATTATCAAAATGCTAAAACATTCGTACATAAAATGGATTTTTATTGTGTTGATTTTCGGCGGATTTGTTACATGGTTTTTTGACAAAATCCCTTTATATGTATTGATTTCCGTTTTAATTTTTTGGTTGATACTAACGGTTTGGGCATCGTTTGATATGAGAATGAATTACTTTGTAAAAACATATTCATCAAACAAAAAAGTCAACCGAAATGTTATTGCCTTAACATTTGATGATGGACCCACAGAAATTACACCTGAGATTTTAAATCTTCTTGAAAAATTCAATCAAAAGGCAACGTTTTTCTGTATTGGAAAGCAAGTAGAAAAATATCCGGAAATAGCAAAACGCATGGTAAACGAAGGGCATACAATTGCCAATCACACATGGTCGCATACCAATAAAATGGGGTTTTTACCAGAAAAAGACGTTGTAAATGAAATCGTATCCAATCAAAAAACGATAAAAAAAGCAACCGGTAAAGAATGTCATTTATTCCGTCCGCCTTTTGGAGTAACCAATCCAAACATTGCCAAAGCCTGTAACAAATTAAATTTACTGGTCATTGGTTGGAATATTCGCTCGTTAGATACCGTAATATCTTCAAAAACAAAGATTTTAAACAGAATCATTCCCCGTATAAAAAAAGGTTCTGTAATTTTGCTGCACGATACGTCGCAAAAAACCGCTGACGTATTGGAACAGTTGTTGATAGATTTAAAAGAAAAAGAATTTCAATCGGTTCCGGTTGACGAATTATTACAAATAAAAGCATATAAAGAATGAAACATTTTGCTTTACTAGTGGCATTACTGTTTGGATTGGCTTCTATGGCACAAACAAAAATGACACCTGCCGAAATAACCAGTTTTAAAAAAGAAGTTTTAAATCAGGCAGAAAAAACAACTTCTATTACCGCCGATTTTGAAGAAACCAAGCACGTAAGCGTGTTAAAAAACGCATCGGCTTCAAGTGGGATTTTCCGTTTAAAAGGAGAAAAATTGTTGTGGCAGTATAATTCTCCCAGAAAAAATGCGATGTTATTTAACAAGCAACAGTTGAAAATTAAAAACGATAAAGGAAAAATAACCACTATTGATTTAAACAAAAACAAACGGTTTAAACAATTGCAACAATTAATGGTGGGCAGCTACACCGGAAATTTGTTTGATGAAGAGTCGTTTACGATTACGTATTTTAAAAGCGGAGCGGTAAAAACAGCTGTTTTAAAGCCGAAAAGTAAAGATATGAGCAAACACATAAAAGAAGTTACGCTGACGTTTAAAAACAACGAAAACACGGTTTCTGAAATCAAAATTGTAGAAAGCTCTGACGATTATTCGGTAATTACCCTAAAAAATAAAAAACTAAACACTGCAATTAACGAAAGTGTTTTTGTATTATAAACTAACGCCTTAAAAAGGTGTTTTTTTGTGGAAAAGACATTCAAAAAACAACATAGATACATAATATTTCTGGTTTGTTTATAAAAGATGTTTTTTATGTAATCTTTTAAGCTATAATTGCTATAATTTTCCATTAGAGTGATTTTTAGAAATTCCGTAGGAATCTAAAAGATGCCTCATATCTCGGGATGACAAACGTAACGCTGAACATCAAGAACCTTAAACAATACGCATTGTACAAAACAAAATCGTCTTTCATAAAATTTAAAATAGTATTTTTGTTGGGTAAATTTTGAAAAATGCTGACAGACTTTTATCAAACAGAGCGGTATCAATTACACGAAGGAGTTCTCAATGCCACCGTTAAACTGAATCCGCAACACGACATTTTTAAAGGACATTTTCCAAACAATCCGGTAATGCCGGGCGTGTGTATGTTGCAGATTTTTAAAGAACTTTCAGAACAAGGTTTAAACAAAAAATTGTTTATAAAAGAATGCAGCAATGTAAAATTTATGGCATTGATCAACCCTGAAAACCATTCGGTTTTAGACATCGTAATTGGTATTTCTGAAACTGAAGAAGGCTTTAAAATAAAGGCATCGGCAACTTTTGATACCACAACGGCTTTAAAAGTAAGTGCTTTGTTACGTGAGCAGTTATAATGAATAAACCCATTGAAAATAATAAATCCTGGTGTGTAATTATCCCCACTTACAATAACGCAAAAACCTTAAAACGCGTTATAGACGGTATATTGAATTACACAAATCATGTTTTTATTATAAACGATGGCAGTACCGATGCTACTTTACAGATTCTACAAAATTATCAGCAGCTGCATGTGATTCATTTGGCTGAAAATAAGGGCAAGGGAAATGCGTTGCAAACAGGTTTTAAAGTTGCTATAAAACACGGTTTTGATTATGCATTAACGATTGACTCTGACGGACAACATTACCCTGATGATATTCCGGTATTTTTAGAAGAATTAAATAAAACTTCTGAGCCGTTATTATTGATTGGAAGTCGGAATATGACGCACGAAAGTGTGCCTAAAAAAAGTAGTTTCGGCAATCGGTTTTCCAATTTCTGGTTTTGGTTCGAAACCGGAATTAAATTAAGTGATACCCAATCGGGTTACAGGCTGTATCCACTTAAAAAAATACCCAAACGGTTTTTTACCAGTAAATTTGAGTTTGAAATCGAGGTAATTGTGCGTGCGGCATGGAAAAATGTTACGGTTAAAAATGTTCCTATCCGCGTATTGTACGATCCCAATGAACGTGTGTCGCATTTTCGGCCGTTTCGCGATTTTACCCGTATCAGCGTGCTCAACACGGTTTTGGTAGTCATTACATTGCTTTACATCAAACCACGGAATCTGTTTAAAAAATTCAAAAAAAAAAGTTTTAAGCAGTTTATAAAAGAAGATGTTTTACAAACAACCGATTCTAAAGAAGTAAAAGCACTTTCTATTGCATTAGGTGTTTTTATAGGAATTGTTCCTGTGTGGGGCTTTCAAACGTTTCTTTCCATTTTTTTGGCAACCGTTTTTAAATGGAATAAATCATTGTCCTTTCTGGGATCAAACATCAGTATCCCGCCTTTAATTCCCTTTATTGTATTGGGTTCGCTAAAAATAGGGTCGTTTATCATTCCGGCAGATCAACCGTTAATACTCGATTTTGACCACATCAGTTTTGAATCTCTTCAAACACATTTATTGCAATACATTGTTGGCAGTGTGATTTTGGCTACATTTATGTCGATCATTTTAGGAATAACAATTTATTTCATATTGAATTATTACCAACGAAAAAGAATTAAAAATGTCTAAAGCATTTTATTATCTGTTTTTAAAAATACAAAAATACCCTAAAATAACGCTGTTTGCTACGTTGTTGTTTTTGGTGGGTGCTGTTTTTGCAGTTAAAAATATTTCTTTTAATGAAGACATTACCCGAATCATTCCTAAAAATGAAACAACAAATACCGCAGCTGAAATTGTTGGTGAAATGAATTTTAGCGACAAAATTTCGGTGATTTTTAAAAAGAAAAAGAATGCTACAGATGATGATTTAGCAAACGCTGCACAAGCTTTTTTAGATACACTGCCTGTTGCAAAGGCTTATTATCATTCGGTTCAGGGGGTGTTAGATGAAAATCTGTTTCAGCAGTCGTTTGATTTTGTTTACAAAAATCTGCCGTTGTATTTAAACGAAGCTGATTATCAAATCATCGAGCAAAAACTTCAAAAAGACAGTATTGCTGCACAAATGCAACGCAATGTGGAAACCTTAACCGGCGGAAATGCTGCTTTTATGAAAGACATCGTAATAAACGATCCGTTGCAGTTCTCTTTTTTGGCATTAAAAAAATTACAACAGTTTCAGGGTTCGGCAGATTATGTTTTTGAAAACGGATTTTTATATTCACAAGACAAAGAAAAGATTGTTTTGTTCATCAACCCAAAATATGGCGGAAGCGAAACAGAGCAAAACGAGATTTTTGTCGAAAAATTAAGAGAAATTCAGCAAATTGTCGGGCAAGAACACCCACAGGTTCAGGTGCAGTATTTCGGAGCATCATTTATAGCCGTAGCCAATGCCCAGCAAATTAAACACGATATTTTTACCACGGTTGCCCTTTCTGTTTCTACTTTAATGCTGCTGTTGATTTTTTATTACCGCCATTGGTTTGTGCCGGTTATTGTAATGATACCGTCGGTTTTTGGAGGATTGTTCGGCTTGTTGTGCTTGTATTTTTTAAAGACGGAGATTTCAGCGATTTCGTTGTCCATTTCAGCCATTTTAATCGGGATTACCATTGATTATGCCCTGCATTTTTTAACACATTCTAAAAGCAACGAAAGTATTGCCCAGCTTTTTAAAGACGTAACCAAACCGCTTTTAATGAGCAGTTCTACAACGGCTGTGGCGTTTTTGTGTTTGTTGTTTGTGCACTCTGATGCATTGGTTGATCTGGGTACTTTTGCAAGTATTTCGGTAGTGGCAACCGCTGTTTTTACTTTGATTATCTTACCGCATATTTACAAAGGAAAAGCATTAGCACACAGTCATATTATTGATAAGATAGCGAGCTATCCGTTTGAAAAAAATAAAGGACTGATTGTTTGTACGTTGATCTTAGTGATTGTGAGTTTGTTTACCTATTCAAAAGTTGCTTTTGACGGGGATTTGTCTAAAATTAACTTTGTACCGAAAGAACAGCAGCTTGCAGAAAAAGAATTGTACGCAGATCATCAGGTTGCCAAGAACTTATTTGTGGTTGCTTTTGATGAGGATCAGGAAAAAGCGTTGCAACTAAATTCAGGTATTCATAAAAAACTATCTGCATTTTCCACCGTTGATAACTTGCAGACTATTAGTAGTTTAATTCCTTCTAAAATCCTTCAAAATAAAGCAATTAATCGCTGGAAATCTTTCTGGACAGATGAAAAATTAAACAATGCCATTAAATCCATCGAAGAAGAAAGCGTAAAAGCAGGTTTTGTAGCACAAACGCATCAACCGTTTTATAAACTGCTTAAAACCAATTTTTCAACCATTAATCTAAACACACTGAAACAATTCAATAAGGAATTATATAGTGAGTTTGTTCACGGAAAAAACCGGTATCTGTTATCAACGGTGGTGACATTGAATCCTGAAAACCGCGAGGAATTTGTAAGCACTTTTGAAAAAGAATTTAAAGGTGAAAACGTTTTGGTTATTGACCGGCAGGCACTCAACGAGCAGTATTTAGGTGCTTTGGTAAACGATTTTAACGCTTTGGTTACTTATTCATTTGTTGCGGTATTTGTTATTTTATTAGTGTTTTACCGCCGGATTGAATTGGTTTTGGTGGCTTCCATTCCCATTGGTTTAACCGGATTTATTACTGCGGGCATTATGGGCTTGCTCAACATTCCGTTTAATATTTTCAGTACCATTGTGTGTACGTTGGTTTTTGGTCACGGTATCGATTTTACCATTTTTATGACCAGTGCCTTGCAAAAAGAATATACCGATGGTAAAAACGAGATGCCTTTGTACCGGACATCGATTCTTTTAGCGGTTTTAACGACTATTTTGGCAATTGGCGCCTTGATTTTTGCAAAACACCCGGCGTTGCAATCCATTGCATCGATCGCATTAATCGGGGTAAGTGTGGCGGTGCTGGTAACTTTTGTTCTGTATCCGGTTTTGTATCGCTTTTTGTTTTTTAACCGCGTTAAAAAAGGCTTGTCGCCTGTTACTTCATGGCTGGTGGTTCAATCGGTTTTAATGTTTGCCTATTATGTGGCAGCAAGTTTGGTGGTATCGGTTTTAATGCGTAGTTTTTTCTGGATTTTACCTTTGTCTAAAGAAAAAAAATGGAAACTTTTCAGCAAATTAATGTCGGTTTATATGCAATCGGTTTTGTATTTAAAACCCACGGTACAAAAAAGGATTTTTAATAAGGAACGATTAAATAAACAATCGGTCATTATTTCAAACCACACGTCGTTCCTTGATTCCTTAACTATTGGCATGATCAAATCGAATATCGTTTATATCGTTAACGATTGGGTGTATAAATCGCCGGTTTTTGGAAGAGCTGTGAAGTTTTTAGGATTTTATCCGGCAACAAAAGGAGTTGACGAAGGTTTGGATCCGTTAGAAGAACGAATTGGGACTGATTTTTCGGTGATGATTTTTCCGGAAGGAACCCGTTCGAGAACCACAGAAATCGGGCGTTTTCATAAAGGAGCTTTTTTTATGGCAGAAGAACTAAAGTTGCCTGTTCAACCGGTTTATATTCACGGAAATGCCGATTTATTGCCCAAAGGCGATTTTGTCATTTACGATACAAATTGCCACGTATATGTGGGTGAACCTATTGACTGGAACGATGAAAGTTTTGGAACAAATTATGCCGAACGAACAAAAAAAATAAGTAGGTTTTTTAAGGAATCATTCAAACAAATCCGTCTGAAAGCAGAAAACGAAGATTATTTTAAGCAAAAGTTGTTTTTAAATTTTTTGTATAAGGATTACGGCATTCTAAAAACTGTTAAAACCGATTTTAAAAACCACAAAAGGGTCTATCATCAATTGTTTCATATTATCAGTGACAAAGCGGCAATTGCCCATGTTACCACCGATTTAGGTCAGTTAGATTTTTTAATGGCGAACCAGTTTCCCACCAGAAAAATAACAACGTTTAACACCAATAAAGGACACAGATTGATTTCGTCAGCCAGCTACATTGTTCAAAAATTTAAGGTAAGTTATGTAGATGAATTACCGTTGGTTTGGAATAAAAAAACGGTTTTGGTTCTTTCGCATTTATCAGCGTTTAATGAAGAAATTCCGGCAACTATTCAGCAAATCATTGTAGTTTGTTGTACTTTTAAGCCAGATTTTGAACACTTTACATTGACTCAAAACCAGGAACATTTGAAGGTGTATCAACGCAATGAAACAAATTAAAATATACGATGTTGTTGTAATAGGCAGTGGTTTAGGCGGATTGGTTTCTGCTTTGCTGTTGGCACGCGAAGGTAAAAAAGTATGTGTAGTAGAAAAAAACAATCAGTACGGCGGTAATTTGCAAACATTTGTACGTGATAAAACCATATTAGATACCGGTGTTCATTATATTGGCGGATTGCATCCCAATGAAAATTTAGGCAGTTATTTTTCATATCTTGATATTTTAAATGATTTAATCTTAGAGCAGCTCAACCTCAATCAGTTTGATGTAATCAGCTTTGGCAACGAAACCGTTCAATATCCGCAGGCACAGGGATACGATAATTTTGTCCGCCAACTTTTAAACTATTTTCCCGAAGAAGAACAAGCCCTTAAAAAATACATAGAAACCATTCATTATTATTGTAGCCAGTTTCCGCTGTATCATCTTAAAAAAGGGGTTGGTTATAATGAAGAACTGATGAGGCATTCCGTAACATCGGTAATGTCAACAATCACTTCAAATACTAAGCTAAAAGCGGTGTTGCTGGGCAATAATTTCCTGTATGCTTTAAACGGAGGGCACACGCCGTTTTACGTACACGCTTTAACGGTAAATTCGTATATTCAAAGTGCGTGGCGGTGCGTAAAAGGTGGCAGTCAGTTAACCAAAGCTTTTGTAAGGCAATTAAGGAAGCATCAGGCAGATTTGTTTAAACATCAAAAGGTAAACAAATTAAACTTTAACCATTCGGTGTTAGAAAGTTGTGAAACCGAAGATACTGTTTATAAAGCCTCCCAATTTGTGTCGGATATCGATTTAAAGCAATTGTTTTCACTATTTAATGAGGAGAACCGGCGCAAACCTTACATTAAAAGAATAAACAGTTTAACAAACGGACCATCGGTTTTTTCTGTGCATTTGATTTTAAAACCCGAAACGGTTCCGTATTTTAACCACAACATTTATCATTTTGAATCAGAAGATGAGGTGTTTCAATGTTCTGATAACTGGACAGATAACCGACCGAAAATGATGGTTATTACCACCAATCCGCATAAAAAACAGTCAGAATTTGCTCAAAGCATTTCGCTGATGACTTATATGGATTATGAGCAGGTGCAGAAATGGAAAGATACGTTTAACACCGTTAAAAAAGAGCAGGACAGGGGAGAAGATTATGGGGTTTTTAAAGATCGTATTGCTTCAAATATGATCGAATTACTGACAAAATATTTTCCGGATATTAAGCAGCAGATACAATCGGTTCATACCTCGTCGCCACTTTCATACCGTGATTATATCGGTACTGCAGACGGCACCATGTACGGGTTTGAAAAAGATATTGACCAACCTCTAAAAACACTGATTTCTCCAAAAACCAAAATTGATAATTTGTTTTTAACCGGACAAAATCTACGATTGCACGGCATTTTAGGAGTAACCATTACTGGTTTTTTAACAGTGGCAGAGATGGTGGGCAAAGAAGATTTTTTTGGTAAGGTATTTAAAAAAGTGGGATATGAAAAAAATTAGCTTAGTATTTCTCTTTTTTTCAATGGTAAGCTGTTCCGGTATTAAAAATCTTAAAAAGGAAACGGAGGTCTATCAAAACCAACTGGCTAAGCAATCGGTTAACTTAAGCCATTCCGACGTCTTAAACCGGTCTGAAAACGGAAACTGGCAATTGCGAATCGGCGGAAATCCTTATGAACTGGGCTACAAAAAAGGATTTCTTACTCAGAAATTATATCATTACCAGGAACATATTTTCTTTGATAAAGTTGCTGAAATCATTCCAAATCCTTCCAAACAAAAAAAATTATTGCTGTTTTTAAAGTGGTACAACCGTTTTATATTAGATGATGTTCCGTTAGAATTAAAACAGGAACTTTTTGCCCTTTCTGCCTTTGGCAGCAATACCTTTGACGATTTGGGAACAAAATTTGAACGCAATTTACTGTTGCACAGTTCGCATGATATTGGTCACGCCATGCAGGATTTAATGTTGGTGGGCTGTTCGTCAATTGCTCTGTGGGGCGATTATACCGAAGATGGAAATTTGCTTATTGGTCGTAATTTCGATTTTTATGTAAACGATGCTTTTGCAAAAAATAAAATCGTTGAATTTATCCGCCCTGAAAAGGGATATAACTATGCGTCGGTTACCTGGCCGGGAATGGTGGGCGTGGTTTCGGGGATGAACGAAAAAGGGTTGACCGTTACGCTGAATGCCGGCAAGTCGTCTATTCCGTTGCGTGGCAAAACGCCGGTTTCTATTGTGGCACGTTACATTTTGCAAAATGCGGAGAATATTGATGAAGCGGTTCAGATTGCACAAACATTTGAGGTTTTTGTGTCAGAATCTTTTTTGATAGGAAGCGCCCGGGATAACAAAGCGGTTGTTCTTGAAATGAGTCCTAAAAAGTTTGATGTGTACGAGCAGCAGAACGGAAAATTAATCTGTACCAACCATTTTCAGTCTAAAAGTTATCAGTCTGATAAGCGCAATCAGCAACACATAGAACATTCACATTCGCAGTATCGTTTAGAAAAATTAGAAGAATCTTTTCCCGAAAAACAAACTTATCAGGTAGATGATGTTTTAAATGTCTTGCGGGACGTATCGGGGCTGCACCATCAAAATATTGGTTTGGGTAACGAAAAATCACTCAATCAGCTGCTAGCGCATCACGCGGTAATTTTTAAACCCAATGAGCAAATTATGTACGTTTCAAACAATCCGTACCAATTAGGTGCTTTTGATGCGTATGACTTAAAAGATATTTTTGCCGGAAACGAATTAAAACCCGTAAAACGAATGGAATTACCTGCGGATGATTTTATTGCGTCATCAGCCTTCAAAAACTATCGTTTATATAAAAGGGCGGAAGAAATTATAGAGCATTCCATTGACGGAAAAACGTTGCTATCAGAAGATTTTCTGAATGATTTTGCCCGGTTAAATCCCGATTTGTGGCGTACCTATAAATTGTTGGGCGATTATTATATGGTGCAGCAAAACTGGCAAAATGCGGTAAAAAATTACGAACTTGCCCTGCAAAAAGAAATCAGTTCAGAAACAGAACGAAAAGCAATTATCAAGAATCATCAAAAAGCCCTGAAAAAGTTATGATACCTGAAATAGAAACCAAAAACCAAGCGGAAATAGAAGCTTTTCAAAACGATTTGTTGCGAAAGCAGATCGCGTATTTAATGGAAAACTCACCGTTTTATCAACGCAAATTTAAATCGGAAAATATTCAGGCTGATACCATCAGAACCACAGATAATTTGTTAAAAATTTCGGTAACCACCAAAACCGATTTGCAATTGTATAACGATGATTTTTTATGCGTTCCCAAACACGAAATTCTCGATTATGCTACTACTTCGGGCACGTTGGGCGATCCGGTTACTTTTGGACTAACAGATAATGATTTAGACCGTTTGGCGTATAACGAGCTGTTGTCTTTTCGGTGTGCCGGTGTTCAAAAGGGCGATCTGGTACAGTTAATGACGACCATTGACCGACGGTTTATGGCGGGTTTGGCGTATTTTTTAGGACTTCGGAAATTAGGTGCGGGTATCGTTCGGGTTGGGGCAGGAGTGCCACCTTTACAATGGGATTCTATTTTGCGGTATCACCCAAAATACCTGATTGCCGTTCCGTCTTTCCTTCTTAAAATGATTGAATATGCCGAAGAAAACAATATCGATTATAAAAACAGTTCGGTAAAAGGAGTGATTTGCATTGGCGAAGCTTTGCGTACCACCGATTTAACTCCTACGCTTTTAGCCAGCAGAATCCGTGAGAAATGGAACATTGATTTGTATTCTACTTACGCATCTACCGAAATGAGTGCTGCGTTTACCGAATGTAACCAGTTTCAGGGCGGGCATCATCACCCCGAATTAATCATTACCGAAATTTTAGACGGTGACGGAAACAGAGTAAAAGACGGCGAATTGGGTGAATTGGTCGTTACCACTTTGGGTATTGAGGCCATGCCGTTACTGCGTTTTAAAACCGGAGATCTGGTTCGCAAACATACCGCTGTTTGTTCATGCGGAAGAACCACGTATCGTTTAGGCCCTGTAGAAGGCAGAAAGCAACACATGATAAAGTACAAAGGCACCACGTTATACCCGCCCGCCATGCATGATGCCGTGGCACATTTTAAAGAAGTAAAACTGCATTTAATAGAAATATTGTCTAACGAAATTGGAACAGATGAAATAGTTGTCCGTTTGTTTTCAACCGATACCTCTGATGAGTTTTCAGGCAAATTAAAAGATTATTTTCGTGCAAGATTACGCGTAACACCACAGATTGTTTTTGAAGATGAATTAACTTTGCAAAAGATTATTTTTGATCCTTTAATTAGAAAACCTTTAACATTTATTGATAAGAGATAAGAACTTTTTATCTTTGAACAAAAAAGAAAAAGATGACAAAACAAGTACGCGTTCGGTTTGCCCCAAGTCCCACCGGTCCTTTGCATATAGGCGGTGTAAGGACAGCTTTATTTAATTATCTATTTGCTAAGAAAAACAACGGTGTGTTTTATGTACGTATAGAAGATACCGATCAGAACAGATTTGTTCCCGGAGCAGAAGATTATATTTTTGAATCGTTAAAATGGTTGGGCATCCAGCCTGATGAAACCATTGGTAAAAACGAAAAATTCGGGCCGTACCGTCAAAGCGATCGCAAACATTTGTACAAACAGTACGCGTTGGATCTGGTTCATAACGGATTTGCTTATTATGCTTTTGACACTGCCGAAGATTTAGATGCCCTGCGCAAAGAAACCGAAGCAAAAGGAAGCGTTTTTATTTACAACCACACGGTTCGTAACGGCTTGAAAACTTCGTTGAATATGCCTTTAGAAGAATTAGAAGCCCGTTTGTACAATAAAGACCCGTACGTGATTCGTTTTAAAATGCCGGTAGACGAAAAATTGGTTTTGAATGATATTATCCGTGGCGAAGTAACTTTTGATACTTCTTTGTTAGATGATAAAGTACTGTATAAATCAGATGGTATGCCAACCTACCATTTAGCGAATATCGTTGACGATCATTTGCAGGAAACCTCTCACGTAATCCGTGGAGAAGAATGGTTGCCTTCGTTGCCTTTGCATTATTTATTATATCGTTCTTTTGGATGGGATGCGCCTGAATTTGCCCATTTACCATTAATTTTAAAACCTGTGGGTAACGGAAAATTATCAAAGCGAGATGGGGATAAATTAGGATTTCCCGTATTTCCTTTAGATTGGAAATCTGAAACCGGGGAAATAGCAATGGGATACCGTGAAAAAGGTTATTTCCCGGAAGCAGTAGTAAATTTTTTGGCTTTGTTAGGCTGGAACGATGGTACCGATAAAGAAATTTTTACATTAGATGAACTGGTGCAGGCGTTTGATTTGGCACGCGTAAACAAATCAGGTGCAAAATTTGATCCGGAGAAAAACAAATGGTTCAATCATCAAATTTTGGTTCATAAAGAAAACAGCGAACTGGCTATGTTTTTAAAGCCGGTTTTAGAACAAAAGCAAATCACAGCAACAGATGAAACCATAGAAAAAGTAATTGGTTTGGTAAAAGATCGTGCCGATTTAATTACAGATTTGTATGATTTAGTAGATTTCTTTTTTGTGGCACCTGAACAATACGACGAAAAGGCTGCAAAAAACTGGAAAGATGATACGGCTGATTTAATGCAACAGGTTATTTCGGTGATAGAAAATGTTGAAAATTTCGACCCCAAAGAAATTGAAACCACCGTTAAAAACTGGATTCAGGAAAATGAACTGGGTATGGGTAAAATTATGCAACCGCTTCGCGTTTCAATAGTTGGCGCTATGAAAGGCCCCGATTTATTTGAAATTATTTCTGTATTAGACAAACAAGAAACCGTAAAAAGAATAAATAATTGCATAACGCATTTCAAAAAATGCCAATTTTAACAATTTAAAATTTTGTAATTAAAAAAAGAGTTCTATTTTTGGGATGTGATTAACAAATGCCCAAATGTTAATTGCATTATGATATTTTTTTCATATCAACAACAACAATTTTTTTCTAAATTTTTCTAAATCCCATTCCCTAAAATGGGATTTTTTTATTATCTTCGTTTTCAACTAATTAATGAAAAATTTTTATGAAAAAATATCTTTTTTTATCAATAATAACCCTCGGATTTTTATTTTCCTGCGGTTCGTCTGACGATTCTAAAAAAGAAGAAGTTCAAACACCTCAGGGCGAATGGGTGCCACAGCAAATCCAATTAATAAAAATTGTTCCGGTATATACGGTAGCTTATCCGCATACTGCGGGTTGTACCAAAGATTTTTTGCAGTTGTCAACCGACAATACCGCTAAATTTTTTCATTATGAAGGAAGCAGTTGTGAGGAGACAGAATATGAAAATGCGTTTCAAAGAAGCGGAAACAATGTTTCTTTAAACATAATGAGTTATCAGATCAGCGGAACCATTACCACCGAAACAGAGACCAATATGGTTATTGAAAGCGATATTTCAGAGTATATACCTTTAATAAAAGCCATGTTCCCCGAATATGAACAATACCTGAACGTATTAGAGGGCGGAACGGTAAAGTTATCATTAAACAAAAAATAACAGCAGACCTCTTTGAAAAAAGAGGTTTTTTTTATATCTTACCAAAAAACAATTTAAAATGATTGCACTTTACATTATCATTGCTATTTTTTTTATAATAGTACTATCGCTTTTCACCGTTAAGCAACAAACGGCGGTTATTATTGAACGTTTTGGAAAATATCATTCCATACGTAATTCGGGTCTGCAGTTTAAAGTTCCTTTAGTAGATCGTATTGCCGGACGATTAAACCTTCGTATCCAACAGTTAGATGTTATTATCGAAACAAAAACCAAAGACAACGTTTTCGTTAAAATGAAGGTTTCTGTTCAGTTTAAAGTTGTTGCAGAACGCGTTTATGAAGCTTTTTATAAGTTAGAATATCCGCACGATCAAATTACTTCGTATGTTTTCGATGTGGTACGTGCCGAAGTGCCAAAATTAAAATTAGACGATGTTTTTGAACGAAAAGACGATATTGCAATTGCCGTTAAACGCGAGTTGAACGATGCAATGGTTACTTACGGGTACGACATCATTAATACACTGATTACAGATATTGATCCGGATATACAGGTTAAACATGCCATGAACCGTATTAATGCTGCTGATCGCGAAAAAACGGCAGCAGAATATGAAGGAGAGGCAGAACGTATCAGAATTGTTGCAAAAGCAAAGGCAGAAGCAGAGTCAAAACGTTTGCAAGGGCAGGGGATCGCCGATCAGCGTAGGGAAATTGCCCGTGGTTTGGTAGAATCAGTTGATGTGTTAAATAGCGTAGGGATCAATTCGCAGGAAGCATCGGCATTAATTGTGGTTACGCAACATTATGATACGTTGCAATCCATCGGAGCAGAGAATAATTCTAATTTAATTTTATTGCCCAATTCCCCACAGGCAGGCAGCGATATGCTGAACAATATGGTGGCATCGTTTACAGCCAGTAACCAGGTGGGCGAGGCAATGAAAAATGTAGGGGCAAAAAAGGATAAAGGTTATAATAAGCCTAAGAAAAATAATCCGCCACAAACAGATAATTTTACATCGGGTTTTGAAGATTAATACATCAAGAGGCAGTTTAAAAACTGCCTCTTTTGTGTTCTTCCGGCAGCACTTTAAGTTCTATCGGACGCAGCTTTATCATCTTTTTCTAATTGCGAAATATAGTATGAAGGCTTTAATCCGGTTACTTTAAAAAATGCATCTGAGAAACTGCGTGCGTTGTTAAAACCAAATTTTGTTGCTAAAACATTTATTTTTAGTTTCCGAACCTGACTTTCTTTGTGAAGTTGCCTAATGAGATTGTCAATGCGGAGTTTGTTCAGGTAATTTGAAAAATTTTCGTTTTTAGTTGTATTTACAGCTTCTGACAAATATTTTGCATTGGTATTAAAATCTTTTGCCAGAGAGTTCAAGGTAATGTTTTGGTTTAAGTAATCACTATTTTTCTCAAATTGAGTCAGTTTTTCTATAATCTCCTGAACTTTATCTTCTGCCAATACTTTTTTATCTGCTTTTTGTTCAGGTTTGTTTATTTGTTCTTCGGTCTTTTCTTCAACTACTATTTTTTCTTCTTGCTTATCTTCTGCTGTAGTAGAAATAACCACCGGTTGCACATTCATTTCCATAAGCAGCTGTTTTTGAGAAAAATACTCATATTTTCTTCGCAACGCTTTCTGTTTTTTTCTGTTGTAGATTATGTAACCTATAAAACCAATTGCAAGACTTACAGCAAATCCATATAAAAGATACCCTTTTTGTTTTTGGGTATTAAGTTTTGTTTGTAGCTCTTTACGGTTAGCTTCTAATTTTTTGGTTTCGTATTGAATATGTAATACATTTTGTAAACCTTTGTTTTTAGCTTGTAATTCATTGGTAACCTCAAGCAAACGTTCGGTATAAAAAAGTTGTTGGCTTAAGTTATTGTCCGTTTTATAAAATGTTATTAAATAAGTATAAGCTTCTAACAGGTTTAAATCGCTGTATTGCTTTGTTGTAAATAAATCATCTATTTTTTTAAATTGTTCTACCGCTGCTTCCTTTTCGTTTAGTTGCCATAAATTTTTTCCGATATATAAATATACCAAATGCTCATTTGCAAAATCATCGTTATTAATAATGACAGGCAAGGCTTTTTGTAAACTCGTTAAAGATGCCGTGTATTGTTTTTGTGCCCATAATTTCTGCCCTTTTAATAAAGAAAAATAAGCATCGTTTAATTCTCTATGTTGTGTTTTTAAATGATTCGCATTTTCAGATACTATCTCTAAAACTTCATCAATTTCCTTGTATTTTTTCAATGCAAAATAACACTTGCCAATATACCTTAGAGAACTTAGATACCCGTTTAAATCGTTATATGAATCCTTGTTCTTATAGTAACCGGCTGTTTGATTAAAAAACGTTAACGCTTTTTCATAATCGCCTAAAAAATAGTACATACTGCCAATACCAAAACGCGATTTATTTAAATTATATAAATCGTTGGTTTGAGACAATAACTCTTCTGCCAACAACTCGTAATGCAACGCTCGCTCTAAATTGCGTTCCATAAAATGCACCAAAGAAAGCAGATTGTTTGCCAGCCCAATATAACGTGTATTGTTTTGTTGCTTGGCAAGATCTAAAAGCTGTTGTGCATGTGCTAACTTATCGCTAAATGTGCTACCATGTACAATATACTTACTTTTAATGTAAAACAATTTTTCTAAATCGTGTGCTTTAAACGCTTTATTTTCATAAGCTTTTGCATACTCAAAATACAGCGTATCAGCACTTTTGTGGTGGTCTAAATAATCACTTAAAAAATCAAACGATTTTTGTTCTAATACATTTTGTGTCCAACAAAAATGACCATTTAGTAAAAATAGAGTTAAAAGAAAGGCTTTTTTTATTTGGGGATTTACTTTAATTAAAGAGTTAAAGTGCATTTTTTATGTATTTACCAACAAAAGTACAAAATAACATAAAGCAAACAAAGTTTGAATATCAATTACTTAAATGGTTTTAAACTGCAAATTCATGAATTTGCAGTGCAGATTTATGAATGGTAAAAACAACTTTTTGCACATACAAAAAAAGGCTTCTATGTTTGAAAATGTAAAAAATCCCTAATAAATCTACGATAAAATGAAAAAAGGTTTAGCCCTTGTACTGTTTGGTACTTTACTTTTAACATCATGTACAACCGATTCTTTTGACACAATAGAACAACAAAATATTTCAGATCAAGACGTATCTGCATTAATTAACAAACTTGTGCAAAAATATCAGGCACAAAACGCAGGTCTTCATAAAAAAGAAACCGGCACATTACAAAATGTGATTAACCAGATAGAAACAACTGCTATGCAGGATGCTGATTTTTTACAACTGGTTACAACAAATTATACTACCCCGCAAGCAGTTGATATTGAAGCTGTTTTAGCCGACAGCGATTTGGTTTTAGCAAATTTAAATGTAACAACTACTGCTAAAAGCTATATAACCACCATACTTAGCATCAATGTACTTTTAGATTTAAACAACATAGCACAAACCATTGCAAACCATAGCCAATTAACCACAGCAGAAAAAAACATGCTGTTAGAAGTTATTGATTTACACCAAACCTATTTAGAAGGAAACGGAAGTGGTGATGATGACATTTGGTATAAAAAAGGTATTATAGCTTATGCACAAGGTGCTACACAAACCAAAGCCAATGCCGTGTTAAATGCGGTTATTATTAAAACCATTGAAAACCAAAACTAAATATACCACACTTAAAATTGTCGACAAAAAGTGAAGTTGCGGGTATGGCTGCACCCAAAGAAAAAAACAGCTAATTGCAAATGAAAAGAAAAACGGACGAAAACAAACCGCCCAAGTCCTTTAAATGGGGCAATTAATAAAATTTAAAAAACATGAAAAAAGTATTATTTTCGGCTATCGCAATGATAGCGTTTGCAGGCAGTGCTTTTGCAAGTAATGAGATTGTTTTGGAAAACGAAATCCAAGATAACAAAGTAGAAAAAAATAATCAAACAGATTTTTATTACGATCCATGTATAGTTGAAATATGGGGCTATAATGGTGAGGGTGAATGGATTTTAAAAAGAACATATAAAATACGTATCTATCCCTATAAATCTTGTGACGAGGCAATAACTGCTATTAATAAAACGCTTAATCCAAATCCATAATTAAATTAAATCAACTGTCTTTATACAATTTAGACAGTTGATTTTTTCTCAATGATATGAAAATACTTTATCTTTTATTATTAATTTCATTAACAACCTTTGCGCAAAACAATGTGTATGAAATTGAATATGTATGTACCAGAACGTTAAATTTTAAAGTTCAAACAAACGATATTTTATATTTTGATGTTGATAATAAAATTAGTTATTATAAAGAAGGTCAATTTATTACTGTTGAAAAACCTGATTTAACATCATTACCAAGCAACGCCATACTTGTTAAAGAAAAAGACATTCCAAACAAAAGTTATGTCTATACAAACTTTAATGAAAAAAAAGTAGTTGAAAACACAAAACCTTATCAAAGCTATTATTTATGCAAAGAGGAACTGCCACAGATAGATTGGAACATTACCAATGAAATTAAAAGTAAAGATGGTATAGAACTTACAAAAGCAACAACAACATTTAGAGGTAGAAATTATGACGTCTGGTTTTCGTATGAATATCCTATTTCAATTGGACCTTGGAAATTTCAAGGATTACCAGGTTTAATTTTTGAAGTAATAGATCAAACCAAACCTTTTAATTATCAGTGGCAATTAAAAAAAATATCCAATAAAAAAGGAATCATTCCTTTTACAGGAAAAAATATTAAAAATGTTATATCAACTCGTGAACTTCTTCAAAAATTTAAAGAAGAACAAATGAATGAAACAGATATTATTATGTCTAGAGCAGGTGTTGATTTTGAACCAACACCGCTAAAAGAAAAAGAAGAGTCTTTTAATAATTATCGTTTACTTAAACGAGAAATTAAATACGAATGGGAAAAATAAAATAATAACACAAAAAAGCATTATTTTAACAAAAAAACTTGCTTTGTATTATTATTATTGACTCATGTTAAATTAAAAAGATAAAAAACATGAAAAAAATGTTATTTTCGGCTATCGCAATGGTAGCCTTTGCAGGAAGTGCTTTTGCAAGCAATGAAGTTATTTCAACTGAAATCAACACAACAATTGAATTTGAAAACAAAGTGGTTGAAAATACCAGAGTTTCTGAAAAGGTAGAGTTTGCTAAAACTTGTTATATTAATATTTTTAACTCAAGAGGAGTGCTTCTAGATACAGTTGCGGTAACAGATGTTCCTGATAATGTTGCTTGTAGTTCAAAATCTGTTAGTGATGCGGCTATTTATCATTATACACATAATCATTATGTTATTCTTCCATAATCAAACAAATTAATTCATTAAAAAAAACAGCTTAAATTATTAAGCTGTTTTCCAAATTACTTTTAAATCTAAGTTATTAATAGATGAAGAATTATATTTTAGTAATTGCTACACTTTTTGTATTTCAAAATGAAATAACAGCACAAAATA
>SMEI01000029.1_pt1 | contig 34425 bp, 38 predicted proteins | sample 2456321 | NCBI WGS metagenome assembly SMEI01 (sample SAMN10132588, study PRJNA489261) | soil metagenome | isolation source: day1 control-silt loam soil ammended with composted manure from dairy cow... | place: USA | collected 2015-05-01
TTGTGGTACCTCCAGGAATCGAACCAGGGACACACGGATTTTCAGTCCGTTGCTCTACCAACTGAGCTAAGGTACCGAGTATAAAACTCTTTATTTTTTGTGGTACCTCCAGGAATCGAACCAGGGACACACGGATTTTCAGTCCGTTGCTCTACCAACTGAGCTAAGGTACCGTTTTTGTTAGGCAAGCTACCTTTCAAAAGCGATTGCAAATATAGAAGCTTTTTTTAAACTTTTCCTAACTTTTTCAAAAAAAAATTTAACTATCTTTGTTCTTATATGCCTGATAAATTATGATTATTTGTATTGATGTTGGCAACACCAGAACCAAAGTCGCTGTATATGAAAACGGTACATTGCAACAATTGGTGATTACCAACAACGAAAAATTAATAAAAAATATCTCCAAACAAATTCAAGGAATAGAAAATTGCGTTGACATTATCCTTTCTTCTGTTGGAAATTTACCCTCTGAAGTTATTGAAAACCTAAAAAAACTGGGTAATTTAATTATTGTAACGCACGAATCGCCTATCCCTTTTAAAAATTTATATGCCACCCCTGCCACTTTAGGTATCGATCGAATTGTTTTAGCAGCCGGTGCCACGTTGAAATATCCCAACCAAAACAGGTTGATCATCGACGCAGGCACTTGTCTTACTTATGATTTTATCAATAATCAGGATCAATACCACGGCGGAGCTATTTCTCCGGGAATCGGGTTACGTTATAAAAGCTTGCACGATTATACTGCGAATCTGCCTTTAGAAAAGATTTCAGAGCTGCATTCTTTTGTTGGAAATTCCACTTCGGCATCTATTCAATCAGGTGTTTTAAACGGCGTTATTGCTGAGATTGAAGCTTTTATTGATCATTTTAAACATCAAGATGAGAATTTAACAGTAATTTTAACAGGCGGAAATTCTGAATTTTTGGTAAACCGTTTAAAAAATAGCATCTTTGCCAATCCAAACTTTTTATTAGAAAGTTTATTTTTGTTACATCAACACATCGTATCAAATGATTAAAAAAATAATATTGGCAGCCGCTTTGGCAAGTTTTTCAAACAGTTTTGCCCAACAAGGTACTGCTTCTCCATATTCTTATTATGGTTTTGGTGACAAACACTTTAAAGGCTCAAACGAAATAAAATCAATGGGTGCTTTGGCGGTTTTCAGCGATAGTTTACACATTAACACACTAAACCCTGCGTCGTATGCCAAGTTACAAACCACTACTTTTTCAATGGGTGCGTCTTACAAAGGGAACAATCTGGAAAACCAAAACGGAAAAGAAAAAACCACAAGTGGCTCATTTGATTATTTGTCTTTAGCTTTTCCTGCCGGCGATCTTACGGTAGTTGCAGGAATCATGCCTTATTCATTTGTAGGATACAATATACAGAACACAAGCATTAACGATAAAGGAATGACCGAAGCCCGCCAATATATAGGTGAAGGTGGTTTAAACAGAACTTTTTTGGGGTTGGGTTATAAAATCAACAAAAATTTCAGTATTGGTGTTGACGGTGCTTATATCTTTGGCGATACCGAAACCAGCCTTACCAAATTTGTCACCGATAACGGCGAAGGTGTGGCATTAGACCGAGGTACACGTTACAAATATCTTAATAATTACAGCGGGCTTACCGTTAATGCTGGTTTAAATTACGAACAACCGTTAAACAATAATCTAACGTTGTTCGCAAGTGCTACTTTTAGTCCTGAAATGAAGTTAAAAAACGATCAGGAAAAAATAAGAAATACGGTAAAATTAAACAGTAGCGGCAGTCTTGATGAGATTGATTCGTCTAACGAAATTGCTGAAAACGAAAAGATGTTATTGCCAATGAACTATTCAATTGGCGTGGGTATTGGCAATCGTTTTAAATGGTTTATTGGTGCAGAATATACATCAACACAAACATCAAAATACAACTCGTTTTATAAGTATGACAACGCTCATTACAACGATCATATGAAAATTGGCGTAGGTGGTTTTTACATACCCAAATATAATTCTATAGCCTCTTATTTTGAAAAAATTACTTACCGCGCAGGTGTCAATTACGAAAACACCGGTTTAGTGATAAATAATGAAGAAATTAAAGGTTTAAATGCAAATATCGGCATCGGCTTACCTGTACCTTTTAGCAGAACAATGATGAGTAATTCTAACATCAACATTGGTTTTGAATACGGTCAAAGAGGTAATACCAATATGGGATTGATTAAAGAAAACTATTACGGCATTAACGTAGGTTTTTCTTTCAGCGATGTTTGGTTTAAACGCAGAAAATTTAATTAATTGAAACGATATTTTGCTCATATTACTGTTTTGGCATTTATTCTGACTGCTTGCAACAACGAATTAAAAGACATTCAGAACTTAAGTAAAAAACAATTATTCGCCTCCGGCGAAGCCGATTCTATTAACGTAAAGTACACCGATTCGGCCAAAATAAAAGCTGAAATGTACGCGGTTAAGATGTTAGATTACGGCAAGGCAAAATATCCGTTTAACAATTTTCCCAAAGGAGTTAAAGTAACTGTTTACGACAGCAACAAAAACAAAAATTACATAGTTGCCAATCAAGCAACTGTTTACAACAAAACCGGAATTATCCATTTGATTGGTGATGTTAAAATTACATCACACGACGGTAAAGTATTAGAAACCCAACAAATGTATTACGATCAAAAAAACAACTGGTTTTTTACCGAAAATCATTTTAAGGTTACCGATAAAAACAAAAGCTTTTTTGAAGGAATCGGAATAGATTTCGATCAAAATTTTAAAATTGTAAATGCACAGCAAAATCGTGCCGAATTAAAAGAAGTGAACAATGAAAGTTTATAAAATTATAGCCTATTTTTATTTAGTATTTGGTTTATTTTTTATTTACCAGGCTTACGCCGCTTATACAAACGATGAAGATTATCTAATAAATTTATTGTTAGCCGCAGCAGCAATCTTTATGTTTATCTTTAGGTTGAGAAGCATTAAACGTTTTCCGCAAAACAAACAATAAATGATCACCTTTGGATTCATATTTTTCAGCATTTGTGTACTGATCTGTTCAGGGTTAATGATTGCGTATTCTAATGCAAATAAAATTTACCTGAATTTAGAATCTAAAAAAAACGAAGACAAAAACCATTATCTAAAGACAGTTACCGAACAGCCTCGCTTATTTATCGGTTCATTAAAAGTGTGTAACAGCATTTTTATTACCGTATTAAGTTTACTGTTTTTTACTACTTTTTTACATTCATACGAAACAGATGATCTGTGGAAAATAGCCGTTTTCCTGATTATTCTATACATTATCTCAAAATTTATACCCCAAACGTTCGTTAAGCCTTTTGCCAATGAAATCATTCTGGCATCGAAACCTTTTATTCAAATCATACTGAAACTTTTCGGCGGCATAGCACAGTTTTTTATCTCGATAACCGAAAAATCGTTACATAAAAAATATCCTCATGCCAAAGATACTGAATTTAACCTGCTTAGCACCGGCGATTTAGGCACATACATTTCACAGCAAATTCAGGCAAGCAACCAACAAGAACAGTTAGAAAACGAGTTTGAAATTTTAAAAAATGCCTTGTCGTTTCCAAAGGTAAAAGTAAAAGAAATCATGACTCCGCGTAATGAATTTGAGTTTGTAACCGAAACCGATAGCATTGAAACCATTCGCAAAAGATTTATTGATACCGGTTTTTCTAAAATTCTGATCACGAACGATACCGGTGAACATTTTACGGGATATTTGCATACTTATGATTTATTGCAACTGGAACAACCCATAGAAAATTTCATCCGTCCGTTTGTGTATGTTTATGACGATTTGCTGATAAAAGACCTTTTAAACACACTTACACTTCGGAAAAAATCAATTGCACTGGTTAAAAATAAGGAAAACGATATTGTGGGATTGGTTACTTTAGAAGACATTATCGAAGAGCTCTTTGGAGAAATTACCGATGAACACGACGATACATTGATTGCCAAACAACTATCAGAAAACGGATTTATTTTTTCGGCAACCCTGGAAATTGATGATATTGAGGAAAAATTCGGAGTGTCAATTCCCGTATCAGAAAACTATCATACATTAGGCGGATTTATTTTTAACCATTTAAAACGTCAGCCAAAAGTTAAAGAAGTGGTTACCATAAAACCATTCAAAATAAAAATTCTGGCAGCTACAAACACCAGAATTAAAACGGTTTCATTGACTATCTTATAATTAATACACTAAAAAAAGTGTATTTTTCACTATTCTTTTTTTTTATTTAACAGATAATTGTATTTTCGCTCCTTGAAAGAATTTCACATAATATAAAATGGCAGTTTTACAGAAAATTAGAGAGAAATCCGGATTACTTATTGGTGTAATCGGATTTTGTTTACTAGCATTTATCGCTGGAGATTTATTAAGCGGAGGCATCAATTTCACTTCGCGTAACGTTGGTGAAGTTAACGGTACTGCAATTTCAGCAGCCGATTACACAAATAAAATCAACAACCTTGAACAAAGCGGTCAGGGTAAAGGCGCACAGCTATACAATCAGGTATGGACTAACGAAGTGCGTACCATTTTGTTTAACGAACAGTTAGACAAAGCCGGCTTGCGTTTAGGAAAAGATCAATTGATAAATGTTATTAAAACACATCCAAGTTTTTCTCAAAACCCTCAGTTCTTAAATGATGCCGGGCAATTTGACATCAACAAATTCAATACCTTTTTAGCACAAATGAAAGCCGCAGGCGCACAGCAATGGAACGCTTGGTTGGATTACGAAGATCAGTTAGGCGATTTCGCTAAAGAGCAAATGTATATGAATATGATCAAAGGTGCTATTGTAACCACTACGGCAGAAGCTAAAATAGTTTACAAAAACGAGGCTACAAAAGTATCTTTTGATTACGTTACCGTTCCTTTCAATACAGTGAATGACGATCAGGTAAAAGTAACCGATGACGAAATCAATTCGTATGTTAAGAAACACGCAAAACAATTTAAAACCACTCCTTCCCGCAAAGTAGAATATGTATTTGTTGCTAACAAACCTTCTAAAGAAGACGAAGCACAGGCAAAACAATTAGTGGAGGATTTATTGAAACCATCAGTGGTTTTTAACCAAACTACCAATAAAAATGATACTATTTTAGGATTTACAAGAGCTACCGATGTTAGAGAATTTGTAAATTTAAATTCTGATGTTCCGTTTGATTCAACTTATTACGCAAAAGAGCAATTACCTGCTGAACACGCTGAAAAATTGTTCAATGAACCAATAGGATCAATTTACGGACCATACGTATTTAACGATTATTACGCCGTATCTAAAGTAATCGCTAAAAAGAATACTACAGAAACCGTTGATGCATCGCATATTTTAATTGCTTACAAAGGAGCTATGAGCGCTGATACCACCGTTTCTTTAACAAAAGAAGAGGCAAAAGAAAAAGCAGAAGCTTTATTAAAACAAGCCCAGGGTGGCGCAGATTTTGCTGCACTAGCTACAGAAAACACTAATGATTCTGGTTCAAAAGCAACCGGAGGAAAATATCCAAACATTCAAAAAGGACAAATGGTTCCAACGTTTGACCAATACATCTTTAACAACCCGATAGGTAAATTAGGAATTGTAGAATCAGATTTTGGTTTCCACGTTTTAAAAGTTGATAAAATAAACGAAAAAGAAGGTGTTCAGTTAGCAACAATCGCTAAAAAAATAGAATCATCTACAAAAACACAGGATCAGATTTATTCACAAGCTAACAAGTTCTTAGAAAATGTTGAAAGTGGAAAAGATTTCGCTAAAGAAGCAACCGCTCAAGGTTTAACTTCTTTCCCGGCTACAAAAATCAATCCTTTTGATGAACAATTAATAGGTGTTGAAGGTTCACATACCGATGCTATTCGTTGGGCATCTAACAGCAAAACTAAAGTGGGCGATGTTAAAAAATTCGATTCAGCAGATGGTTATTTAGTTGTAAAATTAGTAAACATCAACGATACAGAATTAATGGATGTAGAAGATGCCCGTTCAGTAGTTGAACCTATTTTGATGAATGAGAAAAAAGCAGAAATCATCCGCAAGCAAATGGCAGGAAACACCTTAGAAGAAGTTTCTAAAAACGCAAAAGTCGGAATCGTAAATGCTATTGATGTAACAGGTGCAAACCCAATGGTAAACGGTTTCCAAGAGCCTTTAGTGGTTGGTAACGCTTTAGGAAGAAAAGTTAACGAAACATCTAAATTAATCAACGGCCGTAACGGTGTGTATATGGTTAAAACCAAAAACATCACCAAAGCAGTTGATTTACCAAATTACTTAACTTACAAACAAAAAGTAGGAACAAACAACCGCCAAATGGTACAAAATTTAATTTACAGTGCCATGTATCAAAATGCCGATATCAAAGATAACCGTCACAAGGTACTACAATAATATACAAGTGAAATTACCATGAAAAATCCGTTCCAAAAGAACGGATTTTTTTATGTACTTAAATATTATTTACCCTCAAAAATCTCCCCATCAAAACGTACCAATCACCCCTACTCCATTATAAGACGGAATGATTTGCCATTTGATTTTATTTTTATGGGTATAACCTGAAAAAGCCTTGCCGTATTTATTTTGTTCAAAACGTTTAATTACCATTTTAGTACAAAAATACCCTAACACGCTTCCAAAAGTAACATCGGTAATCCAATGGGCATTGGCATACATTCTGCTTGCAATAGTAACAGCTGCACCGGTATAAAAGACTGCTTTTAACCAGGTTTTATCTACACGTTCGGCAAGAACCATTGCCGTTACAAAAGCAATTTGTGAGTGTCCTGATGGAAAAGAACTGAATCCCGGATCGTTTTTAAACGGATGAAACTCATAATTCCCTAAGCCTTCGCTGGGTCTTGCCCGCCCCACTATTTTTTTTAAGGAACTTTGTAAAACACCCGATGTTAAATAAGCCGATGTTAGAATGGCTGCCGTTTCTTTTGTCCATTCATCGTTAATAATCCAACCCGTAGCGTAAAAACCACCTGCAACTATCGCAGCAGCGTAAGGTTTACCATTGTGATAACCAAATTCTCCCAAATTATCAAAAAATCGAGAACGATTGTTATTCATCAAATCATATACCGGTTTGTCTGCTAAAGATAAAAGCATTGTTCCGCCAATTACTCCGCCCGCCGTCAGCCAATCATCTTTTTCCCATCGAACTGGCGATGTCATTGTATAAGCAAATGCATCAACTATACGCACAACATCTTTATTTTTAACAGGCTGAACAACACTATCAATCATTACATCAGTAGATAAAATATCTTCAACCGGTTGTTGACTTGAATCGGTTTTAATACGTAACGAATCGGTTTGAGCCATTGATTTAACAGCAATAAACAAAAAAAATAAACAAGTTTGTTTTTTAATATTCATTCTTAAAAACATAATATTCCGCAAAAATACCTATTACATAAAAACCATCGGCGGTATTTTCATTAAATTAACGTACAGAAATTTATTTTAGTGCCCGATGTATGTTGAATTTAAACACCATACCAAAAACTTAACCAAAATGTTTTCTAAAAGAAATGATAAAATAAAATAAGCATTTTTAGTTAAGATAATTAATTGTATTTTTACACTTCAAATTTTTGTAAAGAAAAAATGGGTAAAATCATTGCTATCGCGAATCAAAAAGGTGGTGTTGGAAAAACCACCACATCTGTTAATTTAGCAGCATCGTTAGGTGCATTAGAAAAAAAAGTATTACTGATTGATGCCGATCCGCAAGCAAATGCCACTTCGGGATTGGGAATTGATGTTGAAAGTGTTGAAGCGGGAACCTATCAAATTTTAGAACACACTGTTACACCACAAGATGCCGCATTGGAATGTTCTGCTCCAAATGTTGATTTAATTCCGGCACATATTGATTTGGTAGCTATAGAAATTGAATTGGTAGATAAAGAAAACCGCGAATATATGCTGAAACAAGCATTGGCTACGGTGAAAGATCAATACGATTATATTATTATAGACTGTGCGCCATCGTTGGGATTACTGACTTTAAATGCGTTAACAGCTGCCGATTCGGTGGTTATTCCTATTCAATGCGAATATTTCGCATTAGAAGGTTTAGGTAAATTGTTGAACACCATTAAAAGTGTTCAAAAAATCCATAACCCTAATTTAGATATTGAAGGATTGCTTTTAACAATGTATGATTCCCGTTTGCGTTTGTCAAACCAGGTAGTTGACGAAGTTCAAAAGCATTTTAACGATATGGTTTTTGAAACTGTTATTCAACGTAATGTAAAGTTAAGCGAAGCTCCGTCATTTGGTGAAAGCATCATTAATTACGATGCGGCAAGTAAAGGTGCAAGCAATTATTTGAGTCTGGCTCAGGAAATTATTCAAAAAAACAGCAACAACTAAAATGGCAAAAGCAGTAAAAAAACAAGCATTAGGTCGTGGGTTATCGGCACTTTTAAAAGATCCGGCAAACGATATAAAATCGGTTGAAGATACCAATGCCGATAAAGTTGTTGGCAACATTATTGAACTGGAACTGGATACCATTAAAGTGAATCCGTTTCAACCGCGAACCAATTTTAACGAAGAAGCATTAAAAGAATTAGCAACTTCTATCAAAGAATTAGGCGTTATTCAACCTATTACTGTTCGCAAGATCGATTTTAATCAATACGAATTAATTTCGGGCGAACGCCGTTTACGTGCTTCTAAATTAGCCGGTTTAAAAACTGTTCCTGCATACATCCGCATTGCAAACGACAATGATTCTTTGGTAATGGCATTGGTTGAAAACATTCAGCGTCACGATCTGGATCCCATTGAAATTGCGATGTCGTACCAACGCTTAATTGATGAAATCCAGTTAACTCAGGAGCAAATGAGCGATCGTGTAGGTAAAAAACGTTCAACCATTACCAATTATTTGCGTTTATTGCGTTTAGATCCAATTATTCAAAGCGGTATCCGCGACGGATTTATCTCTATGGGTCATGGTCGTGCCATCATCAATATTGAAGATCACGATGCACAAACCGATATTTATCACAAAATCATCAAGGAAAATTTATCGGTACGCGAAACCGAAGCTTTGGTAAAAGCCTACCAGGAAGGTTTGCTAAACCAGAACAATCCTGCTGCAAAGAAAAAAATGACTTATACCATTTCTAACGCACAGCAAAAGATTTTTACCGATTTCTTTGGTGCTAAAGTTGATGTGAAGATTGCTGCAAACGGAAAAGGAAAAATCAATGTTCCGTTTCACTCTGCCGAAGATTTAGAGCGTATTATTAAATTGTTAAGCAAATAGTGTTTTCTAAATTCTATATCATTGTTTTTTGTCTGTTTTTCGGAAGCTTGCAGGCACAAACCGATTCTTTAAAAATTGCTTTGCCGAAACAGTTAGAACAATATGCCCGGGCAACAGATCCTTTATCGCCGTCAAAAGCAGCGTTTTATTCAGCTGTTTTACCGGGATTGGGACAATTTTACAATAGAAGTTACTGGAAAATTCCGTTGGTTTATGGCGGAATGGGCTCCAGTCTGTATTTTTATATAGACAACCAAAAAGCATACAACCGTGCCCGCGATGAATACAAATTGCGTTTGCGGGGAATTGATCAAACCGATAATCCGAAAGTAGGGCGATACACGAAAGATCAGTTAATAACCGTACAACGAAATGCCCAGCGAAACCGCGATTTATCGCTTTTTATTACCATTGGTATTTATATCTTAAATATTGTTGATGCCAATGTTGACGCACATTTACAGCAGTTTAACGTAGATGAAGATCTTTCGTTTAAACCCACTTTAGAATACAATCCGGTGATCAACCAAAATCACCTTAATTTAAACGTTAGTTACAGATTTTAATTTTATGAAAATAGCTTTACTTGGTTACGGAAAAATGGGCAAAGAAATTGAAAAAATTGCCTTAGAACGTGGTCACGAAATTGTTCTGAAAAAAACCGAAGAAAATGATTTCAATGGTTTAGAAAATGCCGATGTTGCCATAGATTTCAGCATACCGACAGCTGCCACAGAAAATATCAGCACTTGTTTTAACTACAACATTCCGGTGGTTTCAGGCACAACTGGCTGGCTGGAACAATATGATGAAATGGTGGTTTTATGCAATGAGAAAAACGGGGCTTTTTTATATGGATCAAACTTTAGCGTGGGTGTAAATCTGTTTTTTGAGCTAAATGCTTATTTGGCAAAATTAATGGCAAATATCAAAGAGTACAATGTTTCTATGGAAGAAATCCATCATACTCAAAAGTTAGACGCTCCCAGCGGAACAGCCATTTCTTTAGTAAACGGAATCATCGCCGCAACTGATTATACCAATTGGACTCTGGAGAATCCTTCTGAAAACCAAATCCACATTGATGCCAAACGAATAGAAGACGTTCCGGGCACGCACAGCGTGTTTTATAAATCGGTTGTAGATGAAATTGAAATCAAACACACAGCCTTTTCCCGTCAGGGGTTTGCTTTGGGCGCCGTAGTCGCTGCCGAATGGATCAAAGGCAAAAAAGGCATTTTTAGTATGAAAGATGTTTTGAATTTAGGTTAATTAATCAAAAAAAATTACATTCGTTAAAAAATATTAGGTCATGACATTTACACAATGGTTTATTTTTTTCCTTGCCGTTCAGGTAATTCATTTTTTGGGTACTTGGAAATTATACATTAAAGCAGGGAGAAAAGCTTGGGAAGCCGCAGTACCGGTTTACAACGCAGTAGTTTTAATGCAAATTATCAACCGACCAAGATGGTGGGTAATTTTACTTTTTATTCCCATTGTAAATTTAATTATGTTTCCGGTTGTTTGGGTAGAAACCTTACGCAGCTTTGGTAAAAACTCTACTACCGACACTATTTTGGGTGTGGTAACTTTAGGTTTTTATGTGTATTATGTAAATTATTTCGAGAATGTTACACATATACCCAACCGCAGCTTAAAAGCTAAAACCGAAGGAGGCGAAACCGTAAGTTCTATTTTATTTGCAGTAGTTGTTGCAACCATTATCCATACTTTTTTTATACAGCCCTTTACCATTCCTACTTCGTCACTGGAGAAAACACTATTGGTAGGCGACTTTTTATTTGTTAGCAAAGTAAATTATGGAGCTCGTGTTCCACAAACAGCCATAGCTTTCCCAATGGTTCACGATACCATTCCTTTAGCAAAAGTAAAATCATACAGCAAATTTCCGCAGATACCCGAAATGCGTTTGCCCGGGTTTGAAAAACCTGCTCATAATGACATTATGGTATTTAACTGGCCTGTTGATACCGTTTATCAGTTTTTTGACCGTTCGGGAAGAAGAGCGGACAAACCATTAGACAAAAAATCAAACTATGTAAAAAGAACCGTTGGTCTTCCGGGAGATAACTTACAAGTAAAAGACGGTGTTGTTTATATCAACAATCAAGTGTTAGATTTAGGTGATCGTGCAAAAATTCAGTATGCTTATAAAATTATGACTGATGGATCTCCGTTAGATGTTAATTTTTTCATTAAAGATTTGCATGTAACCGATGGCATTCAGCAAATAGCAAACGATACGTTTATTGTAAACGCATTAACAATTGAAGGAGCCGAACGTTTAAAACAGTTGTCGTCTATCAGAGATATAAGTAAAATAAACGATCAAAGTTCCGATTACAGAATCTTCCCTCATAACCAACCTTGGAGTGCAGACAATTTAGGGCCTATCCATATTCCGGCAAAAGGCGAAGTGGTTCAGTTAAACACAGAAACACTACCTTTTTACAAAGCCATCATTACCGATTACGAACACAATAAGCTGGAAGTTAAAAGCGATGGTTCTGTTTATATAAACAATCAACCGGCAACATCTTATACCATTCAGCAAGATTATTACTATATGATGGGTGATAACCGTCACAATTCCGAGGACAGCCGTTACTGGGGTTTTGTACCTGCTGATCACATTGTGGGTAAACCCGTATTTATCTGGATGAGTATGGATCCAAATGTGCCAATGAGTAAATTAATTGATAAAATTCGTTGGGAACGCCTGTTTACAACAGTACACGGAACAGGAAAACCGCACAGCTTCTTTATCTATTTCGTGATTCTTTTAGCAGGTTGGGCAGTGTATAGTTTCGTAAAAAAACGCAAAGCAAAAAAATATAATTATTAATGGATCTTTTAATACATCCAACCTATTTTCCGTCTGTTAGTCATTTTGTAGCGATGCTACAAGCTGATGCCGTGGTTTTTGAGGCAGATGATAATTTTCAGAAACAAACAAACCGCAACCGAATGTACATTTATAGTGCAAACGGTTTGCAGTTGTTAAACATACCGGTTAAGCACAGTAAAGAAGATGTACACCAAAAATACCGCGACATTAAAATAGAAAACGATTTTAACTGGCAAAAACAACATTTTAAATCGTTAGAAGCCGGTTATAGAACATCGCCTTATTTTGAGTTTTTTGAAGATGATATCCGTCCGGTTTTTGAAAAAAAGCATTCTTTTTTAATGGATTTGAATTTAGAAATTCACGAAGTTGTAACCGATTGTTTGGGAATTAAAATTCCGTACACCAAAACCGAAGAGTATTTTAAAGAACCTTCTCAAACCGATTTCAGACATTTGTCTAACGGTAAAAAAGACGAAAACGTTTTTGATAGTTACATACAGGTTTTTAATGACAAACATGGTTTTTTAAACAATTTAAGCATTTTAGATTTGCTTTTTAACGAAGGCAGACACGCGGTTGATTATCTAAAAAAACAAACTTTAATAAAATAAAAAAGGAGATTTCAGATTGAAATCTCCTTTTTTATTTTATTATCAAATTTATAAAACTATCTTTGTTAAGAATTTATAAACATTTATTTATGAAAAAATTAATACTTTTATCAGCATTTTTATCATTATCTTTAGTTAGTTGTGGAGATGACGATAAACCACAAGATCAAACTCCTCCAATTACTCAAGACCCTTTAGTAGGTAAATGGAATATGGTTAAAGGAGAAGTTTATCAAAATGGTACTTTAGTTCAGGAAGCAGACTTAAAGCCTGGTGACTGCAGTTATGATTATTACGATTTAAAAACCGGTGGAGTAAAAGACGAGGTGTATCACAATCCGGATGCTGATTGCGCAGAGGAAAACTACGTTGGTACTTGGGCTTATGATACTGCTACAAAACAAGCTACATTGGTTGACGCTGAAGATGGTTACACGATAGTTGTAGAAGTAATTTCTGTAACTGCAAGTGATTTAAAAATAAAGTTAATCAGTGAAGACGGTGAAGCGTTACCTGAAGGTATAGACTTTTTTACTTACTTGAAAAAATAACTTCATTAAAGAAAGCTGCTTTAAAAAAGCAGCTTTTTATTTTTTATCTTCTCTATTAAAATTCAACCGTGCCATAATGGGGAAATGGTCTGAATTTTTAAAATTGTTAAAGGTTTTAAATTCTTTTACCTCAAATATATTGTCAACTAAAATGTAATCGATGCGTGCCGGGTAATATTTATAGTTATACGTTTGTCCGAAACCTTTTCCTGCTTCAACAAAAGCATCGTTCATATTACCTACGATATTTTTATAAACATACGAAAAAGCCGTATTATTCATATCGCCACAAATAATTTTGTGCCCTTTGAAATCTTTCATGTGCTCCTGAATTAATTCAGATTGCAATTGTTGCACTTTAAAAGCTTCGCTTAAACGGTTAAAAATACGTTTAGATTTACTTTCATCTATTTCATTAATATCCGGGCTGATATTTACCGACTGTAAATGAATGCTGTACACGCGAATGGTATCCTTGTTTTTTACAATATCGGCATAAACCACATTGTTATCGGAACTTGGCAAGGCGATTTCTCCCTGATCAATAATTCGGAATTTAGAGTAAATTGCCTGTCCGGTTTTTATCTTGTTGCCGTGCATGATGATGTGTCTGAATTTGTAATCGTCCAGTTTATAATCAGCCGATTTTGAAAATTCCTGAAAACAGATAATATCCGGATTTTGTTTTTCAATAAATAGTTTAATGTTTTCGGCAACATTCTCGTTAGGCATCCATTCAAATAAATTAAACAACCGTACATTGTAACTTAAAACGGTAAAATCGGTTTCAATGGGTTCTTCGTTTTTTGAAGTGAATTTATAGAATTTGGCAAAAAACGTATATCCGATTAAAAATACAATAATCGACAGAAATGCTTGTCGTTTAAACTGAAGTGCCCAATAAACAACAAAGACCAAGTTCAATATTAAAAGCGTGGGTAAAATAAGGGTTAAAACGGATAAGAAAGGAAAAAGCTTGGGTGCCATTGATGGTAATAAATAGCCCATTAATGTTAGAGTTACTAACACTATATTTAAAAAAAAGGCAAGTTTATTAAACCAATTCAGTTTTTTCATACATTTATTTTTGCTTAAACAAAAATTCTTTTTCCTCTTGCGTTAAGCTGCCATACCCCGATTTGCTTATTTTGTCTAAGATAAGATCTATTTGCTTTTGAACAGTGTTATTATCTGTTTTATTTTTGGTTTGATTGATCTTATGAACTGTTTTTAAATGGGTTTGGGCTTTTGCTTTTTTCACCGTTTTTAGTGAAAATCCGCCCAGCCATTTTCCGTAACAAAAACCGAAAATACTTCCGCCAATATGTGCTAAATGTCCGCCTGCATTATCAAAAAACAATTGGAACAAATCAAAACATAAAAACGCAAGGGCAATGTAATATATTGCAATGTTTCCAAAAATTATCAGTTGTACCCGCATATTGGGGCGGTATCCCACTACCGCAAAAAACACTGCCATTACGGCACCCGATGCTCCTATTACAAAACTTTGAAATCCCACCAAATTAGAAATCAAAAAATAGAAAATACCAGCTGCAATTCCGCCTAAAAAATAAGCTTTTAAGAATTGCCTGTAATTAAAAAACGTAAAAAACAACTGACTGAAAAAATACAGCATAACCATATTGAGCAGTAAATGCAGTACGCCGCTATGCAAAAAGCTATACGTAAAAAATTGCCAAATACGGAAATTAAAAATTTTAAAATCGCTGAATAATGCCAATTGTTCTAATAACATTCGATACCACTCTACATTAAAAACACGTAAAACCATTACCAATAAACTGACGATACTAATAGCAGCAATCATTTTAATTTCTGTAGTTATATTTTTAATATCAAACGATCTCATGGTTATTTTCAATTACGTTATCTACTAATTGCGGTTATCCCAACGGAATTGGTCAAACTGTTTTTTCTTCCACATCCACATTAATAAAAAGCCTACAATAGCACCGCCTATATGAGCAAAGTGAGCGATTCCGGTTCCTCCGCCAAAAATAGACGATCCACCGAACCCTAATACCAAGTCTAAAATTAAAATTCCTGGAACAAAATATTTTGCTTTAATGGGAACTGGAACAAAAATCAATGCCAAGCCGGCATTTGGGAACATAAAGGCAAAGGCTACCAACAAACCATAAATAGCTCCTGATGCTCCTAAAGCTACCGATAAATAAGAAGACCCTAAGGTTTGAATTCCGGTTTGAGACACATACTCAATCCAGCGAGTATCAATCCTACCACTTTTTAATAGTTCAAAAATATCATTTTGATTGAACCCGTTCAAAGTTAATGTATTAACCACATCATGCACCTGCCAATAATTAACGGCTGTGTGCAGAACTGCAGCTCCCAATCCACATAAAATATAAAACAATATAAATTTTTTACCTCCCCAAATTTGTTCTAAAACCGAACCAAAAGAGTACAAGGCAAACATATTAAACAAAATATGCGAAATACTGCCGTGCATAAACATGTGTGTTATGGGCTGCCATATTTCAAAGCTAGGATTTTCGAAATAATATAATGGCAAGTAATCCTTTAAAACAGGAATAAAATAACTGCCTACAAAAAGAATAATATTAACAATCAACAATTGTTTTACAACAGGGGTAATCTGATTCATTTACATAAATTTTTTATCAATATCTTCTACTTTCATCGTTATAAAAGTAGTTTTGCCAAAAGGCGATGTTTGCGGATCTTCACACCCAAACAAACTGTTCACAATATTTTCCTGCTCTTTATCGGTTAAATACGTTCCGGTTTTCACCGCCAAACTCTGTGCCAGCGATTTTGCAATTCGGTCATGCATCACATCTACATCGTTTGGCACACCGTCTTGTAAATCATTCAAAAGATCTTCTAATACAATAGAAACCTCGCTTTCTGAAACAGAAACCGGAATGCCTAAAATTACAATTTTTTCGTTAGAAATTTCCTCAAATAAAAAGCCCATTTGAATGAGTTGCTGCTCAATACTGCGTAACAATTCCATTTCGTAAACGGTGTAATACAAAGACAGGGGAAACAACAATTGCTGACTTGAATTTTGTTTTACAGTGAACGATTTAATATAGTGTTCGTACAAAATACGCTGATGTGCTCTGCGTTGATCAATAATAATCATTCCCGATTTTATGGGACTGATGATGTATTTCTTTTGAAACTGATACGATTGCTGGTAATTGGCTGTCTGCGACGTTTCATCATCAAACAGTGAACCTGTAATTTCTTCTTCGTCAAACTGATGATTTACCGATGTTAAAATAATTTCCTTAGCATCTGAAATACCTTCGTACAATGTTTCCCAACCACCCGGTTTGTGTTGCTTTTTATCCTGAAACGAATTTCCGGCTGAAAATCCGCCCGAAGACATTTTAGGCTTTACATTTTCAAATGGATTAAATCCAGAACCCATTTGACCGGCTAAACTACTCCCTGGTTTCATACTGTCAAACGGATTAAAAAAAGTATCAACGGCAACCGTTGGTTCTACCGATTTGGTTCCTTCATAACTGTACGGAACATCTAAATCGCTGTCTTTTTGAAAATCTAAAACCGGTGCCACATTGAACTGTCCTAAACTATGTTTAATGGTAGCCCGCAAGATTGCGTATAATGCCTGTTCATCATCAAACTTTATTTCGGTTTTTGTAGGATGGATGTTGATATCGATACTATTCGGTGGCAGATTCAAATACAAAAAATAACTGGGATGTGTGCCGTCTTTCAGCAAACCTTCAAAAGCAGCCGTTACCGCATGATGCAGATAACCACTTTTAATAAAACGATCGTTCACGAAAAAAAACTGTTCTCCTCTGCTTTTTTTGGCAAATTCAGGTTTTGCCACAAAGCCGTAAATTTCAACAATTTCGGTTGTTTCTTGTACAGGGACTAATTTTTCATTGGTTTTTCCGCCAAAAACATTTACAATACGCTGACGGATATTTGACACGGGTAGATTAAACAGTTCAGCTCCATTGTGAATAAACGTAAACTGAATATCGTTATGTGCCAAAGCCACACGCTCGAACTCATCAATCACATGGCGCAATTCTACCTGATCAGATTTCAGGAAATTTCTGCGTGCGGGAATATTAAAAAACAGATTTTTTACTGAGAAAGATGTTCCGTCAGGTACCACAGCAACTTCTTGCGAAACCACTTTGCTTCCTTCAATAATTACATGCGTACCCAACTGATTTTCGTGTTCTTTGGTTTTTAGCTCCACATGGGCAATTGCTGCAATAGATGCCAAAGCTTCGCCACGAAACCCTTTGGTCTGCAACTGAAACAAATCTTCTGCCAAGGAAATTTTAGAAGTAGCATGACGTTCAAAACACATACGCGCATCTACTTCGTTCATACCTTTACCGTTATCGGTTACCTGAATAAGTGTTTTACCGGCATCTTTTACAACCAATTTTATAGAAGTTGCACCAGCATCAACGGCGTTTTCGAGTAATTCTTTAACCACCGAAGCCGGTCTTTGAACCACCTCTCCGGCAGCAATTTGGTTGGCAACGTGATCGGGCAATAAGCGTATAACACTTGACATGTAATTGTTTTTTCGTTTTTATAGTGATTTACAAAAATACAATTTTTATGCGGGATTATATGCTGTATTGGGATTACAAAAGTTAAAGAAAACAAAAAAACACTTTCATTGATTAAAAGTGTTTTTCGTTAGTACATTATTTCACCCGAATCCATGTTTGTGTGCGTCCTAATGCTTGAATGCCTATATACCCACGGACATTTAATTTGTCTGCTCCGTCTAATTTCAAAGCACATTTGTACTCTTTACCAGAACCGGGATCAGTGATGGTTCCGCCAGAATATTCAGAGCCGTCTTTTTTTAATCCTTTGATAATGGTTAAACCTTTAATGGGTTTTCCTTTATCGGCTCCCGGACATTTGTCACATTTAGCATCTTTTTTATCGGTTAAAATTTCAATTACCTTACCATAGATTTTCCCGTTGTCTTCGGTTATTTCTACAATTGATTTGGGTTTACCCGTTTCGTCGTCAATGGTTTTCCATTTGCCTGTTACCGTTTGTGCCTGCAATCCTAATGAGGCAATGACTGATAGTGCGAAAACTATAATTACATTTTTCATACGCTATTTCTTGTTTTACTGTTACTAATATAAGAATTTTTTCTTTTGGCTGTATAAATCGCAGCATTTAGTTCAAATCCTAAAAGTAAAATCATACAGTTTATCCAAATATAAATCATTATAACCAAAAGTGTACCAATTGATCCGTACAGTTCATTATATTTTGCAAATTTTGACACATAAAACCCAAAAGCAACAGATGTTAACGACATTAAAACAGTGGTAAAAACAGAACCGTAAGAAATAAAAGAAAGGTGTTTGGTTTCTTTGGTTCCGAATTTATAGAGAATGGAAACTGTTAAAAGAATCATTAAAACAACAAAAATGTTTCTGCCGATATCAGCCAGATACGGATATTCTGAAAAATGCATCAATACCTCAACTGATAAATAAACCGCTACCGAAATAACCAGCATGACACTTAGTAACACTGATAAAACAATCGCTATAAGATATTGTCTGAAAAAATTCCGGGAGATGCTTAAATGTGCCGAAGACTGAAATCCGTTAATGATTGCATTTACGCCGTTTGCCATAAAAATGACCGACATAATGACACCGGTTGACAATAAACTGCGGTATGAATTGTTTATAATATCAATCAAAATCAACTCAATGGCATCATACGTATTCGGCGGTACGTTTTCTTCTACGAACAACAAAAAACTCTCCTGAAAATTATCTATAGGGATATAAGGAATTAAGTTTAACAAGAATAACGCAAACGGAAACAACGCCATAAAAAAGGTAAAGGCAATAGAGCCTGCCTTGTAATTTAAAGCCCCTTCTACAATACCGGAAATATAGATACGGAGTAACTGATACCACGTTAAGCCTTCTAATCCGGGAAGTTTTGTCCGCATAGAAAACTTAATCAGTTTGCCTATAACCGGCAGTTTTGTTATTTTAAACCTTTTTTTGCCCAAAATGTTTTATAAAACAGCTTTTAAACTTAAATCCATATTGTAAACCGAATGTGTCAGTGCGCCACTTGAAATAAAATCGACACCACATTCTGCATATTTGCGAATGGTTTCTTCGTTAATGTTTCCCGAAGATTCTGCAAAACACTTGCCATTAATCATTGCAACGGCTGTTTTGGTATCTTCATAATTAAAGTTATCAATTAAAATCTGATAAACACCATCATTTTTAAGAATTTCTTCTATTTCGTTTAAATCGCGTGCTTCAACCACAATTTTCAAATCCTTGTTGTTCGCTTTCAGATATTCTTTCGTTTTACTAATTGCCTGACTGATTCCCCCTGCAAAATCAATATGATTGTCTTTCAGCATGATCATATCGTATAACGCGAACCGATGATTTTCGCCACCACCAATTTTAACCGCCCATTTTTCAATAGCACGGATTCCGGGCGTGGTTTTACGGGTATCTAATACTTTTGTTTTGGTTCCGGCAATTAAATCAACAAAATATTTTGTTTTAGTAGCAATAGCACTCATTCGCTGCATAGCATTTAAAACCACGCGTTCTGCTTTTAAGATTGATTGCGATTTTCCGGTTACGTAAAAAGCAATATCGCCATATTTTACAGAAGTTCCATCATTTATAAGAACTTCAACCTGCATTTCGGGATCCACGTAATTAAAAACCATTTTGGCAAAATCAACTCCGGCAAGAATACCTTCATCTTTCACTAACAACTTTGCTTTTCCTATAGCGTCTGTAGGAATACAGGCTAACGAGCTGTGATCGCCATCGCCCACATCTTCTCGAATGGCATTTTCTATAATTAATTGTAGTTCTTTATTAAATTGTTCTTGTGATATCATTATTTTTATACTTTAGTGCTAAAGTACAATTTTTTGGTATTTTTGAAAACTCTCAATTAAATGAAATGAAAAACTATTATATAAAAAAAACTGACGGTATAAATCTTTATTTAGAATTGAATATCAAGACTCAATTATTCGGCAAAGTATTACTCCTTATTTGTATTTTGATGGCTTTCGTTCCTGTTCTATTTTTAGCTTATGATTCTCATAAAAATCCGGAAAGTACATCGGATTTTGTTTTTCCTGCTTTAATTATCGTAGGATTAATCATTATTTTTCCTGTTCGGTATTTAATATGGAATTGTTACGGAAAAGAATTTATTGTCATTAATAAAAAATCTATTAGCTATAATTACAATTACAAAATTATCTCCACAAATTTAAAAACTATAAAAATAGACCATTTAGGAACTTTTATTGAGATTGTAAAAGAGGATAATGGAACCCAATACGGAAAACTTCTATTTTACAATTATGATAATGAAACAAATTTACCTGAATTTGTTTTTCAAACAACTGTCTTATTAGATATTAATATGTTGCAAGAAATAGAAAATACTTTATGGCAATTACTAACTCCTAAAGAGGAAAAAGATTCATTACAAACATTTTATGTTAATTAAAAACCTTCCAAATTTAGGAAGGTTTTTATTTTTAAGAAATGGTAATTCCTAACAATTTATAAAATTCCTTCAAAATAGCGGGATGTCCAGGCCAAGCTGGCGAAGTGGTTAAATTACCATCGGTAATAGCTTTATCAGCATTGATTTCTTTAAATGTTCCACCTGCCAAAGTTACTTCCGGACCAACAGCAGGATAGGCTGTCAATGTTCTTCCTTTCAAAACATCTGCCGCGGTGAGAATCTGAATTCCGTGACAAATTGCCGCAACAGGGAGGTTTTTATCAAAAAAGTATTTTGTTGCTAAAATCACGCCTTCATTCAGACGAATATATTCGGGAGCACGCCCTCCACAAACATACAATCCGTCATAATTTTCCAAATTAATGGATTCAAACGTTTGATTCAGTGTAAAATTATGTCCACGTAACTCAGCATACGTCTGAAATCCGACAAAATCATGGACGGCAGTAGCAATCTGCTCTCCTTTTTTCTTACCCGGACACACCACATCTACCTCTACTCCTACAGACAATAACGCCTGATAAGGCACCATAATTTCATAGTCCTCTACAAAATCGCCTGCCAGCATTAAAACTTTTTTACTCATAACTTTTATTGATTTAGGTTAATGTTTAAATTTACTTACAATTTATTAAATAAATGTTATGAAACCAGAAATAACTTGGAACGATTTTGAAAAGATCAATATTCGTGTAGGAACCATCATTGATGCGCAACCGTTTGAAAAAGCTAAAAATCCTGCTTATAAATTGTGGATTGATTTTGGTGCAGAATTAGGCATTAAAAAAACATCGGCACAAATTACCGTTGTATATGATTTAGAAAATCTTATTGGAAAACAAATTGTAGCTGTGGTTAACTTTCCGCCCAAGCAAATTGCCGATTTTATGAGCGAATGCCTGGTTTTAGGTGTTGTGGGAACGAATAAAGAAGTTACTTTACTGACTCCAGGAAAAGCGGTGGAAAATGGTTTGGCAATTGGCTAAACTAATTTATTTTTGCAAAAAAAAATTCTATGAATATCAAACTTTTGGCAATTGGTAAAACCGATAATAAAAACCTGCAAGCGTTAATTGACGAATACACCAAGCGTTTAGGCTTTTATATTAAGTTTGATTTAGAGGTTATAGCCGATATTAAAAACGTTAAAAACCTTTCTGAAGCTCTGCAAAAGCAAAAAGAAGGAGAATTGATTTTATCGAAACTTTCAGCAACCGACCATTTAATTTTGTTAGATGAAAACGGAAAAAGCTTTTCAAGCGTGGGTTTTGCCGACGAATTGCAAAAGAAAATGAATGCAGGTATTAAAACTTTGGTCTTTGTGATTGGCGGCCCTTATGGTTTTTCGGAAGAAGTTTACAAAAAAGCAAACGGAAAAATTTCGCTATCGGCAATGACATTTTCGCATCAAATGGTCCGCTTGTTTGTTATTGAACAAATTTACCGTGGTTTTACTATTTTAAAGAATGAACCCTATCATCATCAGTAGGTTTTTGGTTTAAGTTTTTAAGTATAGATTATTTTCAATAAATAGAAGTTGAAATATCTATCGTCTTTATAATATCTTGCTTTTCCATTCCAATCAAGATATTTACAAACTCTTCAGTTGTCATAGATTCAAATCCTACAGATATTTTTTCATCTTTTTGTTTTAAAGATAAAGCTTCAGATATTTTTTCCTTAAAATCATTGGCACTTGAGATTTCGTGTAAATAAAACCTGTTACCCATATTTTCTATTGGCGGCGGAACATCAATATAAATTTCTTTAAAAGGCAATTCCACATAAGCGTTTTGTTTATGAACTGTGTCACTGTAAACAAAATAAATATCTTTGGTATCGGGATGCAAGCCCCCTTTGTTGTATTTTTTTTCGGTTAGTTGCTGTAAAAACGGAGCAATTTCGTTCAAAGTTAAATCTCTATCGGCAGAAATCACCCAATGGGTATTTCCTATTAAATTATTCTTATTAATTTCTACTTTGCCTTTATCGTTTTTTGAAATATAAACGGGACTAAAATCAATCATTTCGATTTGTACAGAAAAATCAGACCTACTAATTTTCATTTCTTTTTGGTTGCAGGAAATCATTAAAGAACTCCCTAAAAGCATTAAAAAAAGTTTAACTTTCATAAGTTTTCATATAAAGTTTTACACATTCTATGGCTTCTTTTACATCGTGTACACGCAATAAATTTGCTCCTTTCATCAACGAAATAGTGTTTAAAACCGAAGTTCCGTTTAATGCTTCTTGTGGGGTGCTTTCAAAAAACTTGTAAATCATAGATTTTCGAGACAATGCCGAAAGTACCGGAACGTCTAAGTTTTGTAATAAATCCAGCTTATTTAAAACTTCATAATTCTGATCTAATGTTTTAGAAAATCCAAAACCGGGATCAATAATCACATCGATTATTCCGTGTTTACGTGCCGTTGCCATTCGTTCAGAAAAATACAAAATCATATCATGCATCACATCTTCATAATCGGTAAACTGCTGCATGTTTTGCGGTGTTCCTTTCATGTGCATCATTATGTACGGAACGTTCATAGCCCCTGCCACAGCCATCATTTGATCGTCTAAAAATCCTGCTGAAACATCGTTAATAATCGCTGCACCTAAATCTATAGTTTGCTTGGCGACTTCGGCTCGAAAGGTATCAACAGATAAAATAATGTCCGGAAATTTCTTAACCAAATGTCTCACCACAGGGATAATTCGTCCTAATTCTTCTTCTTGTGAAACAAAAGAAGCGTTAGGCTGGGTTGAATACGCACCCACGTCAATAATATCAGCACCTTCGTTCAACATTTTCTCGGTTTGCTGTTCGATTTTATCAAGCGAATGATGTAGTCCTCCGTCATAAAAAGAATTGGGAGTAACATTTAAAATCCCCATTACTTTCGGAATTTTTAAATCGATTAATTTTCCTTTGCAGTTTATTGTCATTATTCTAAAGTTTGGTTAACTTGAAACCTGAAATCTTGAAACTTGAAACAAATTTGTTTATTTTTGAACAAATTTACGTCAATGAAAAATACTTCTGAAGAATACGACCAAATAATTTCAATCTGTAGAAATCTGTATGTTAAAAAATTACAGGATTACGGTTGTGCCTGGCGTATTTTAAGATTACCCTCGTTAACAGATCAAATTTACATCAAAGCACAAAGAATTAGATCGCTGCAGGAGAATCAAACAAGAAAAATTGATGAAGACGAGAGCTCTGAGTTTATCGGAATCATCAATTACAGCATTATGGCATTGATTCAGTTAGAAAAAGGTGTTTCTAAAGAAGCCGATTTATCAGCTGAAGAAGCCATTGACTTATACGATAAACACATTGCAATTACCAAAGAACTGATGATGAATAAAAATCACGATTATGGCGAGGCCTGGCGTGATATGCGGATCAGTTCGCATACCGATATTATTCTGCAAAAATTACTGCGCGTGAAACAAATTGAGGATAATCAGGGCAAAACCATTGTTTCAGAAGGTTTAGATGCCAATTATCAAGACATCATCAATTATGCGGTTTTTGCACTAATTTTAATGAGATTTGCTACTAACTAAAAACTATAAAAATGAAATTACTTACACATTTTTCAAGATTTTTCGTCGGATTACTATTTATTTTTTCGGGATTGATCAAACTAAACGACCCGGTTGGTTTTTCGTTCAAATTAGATGAATACTTTTCAGAAGGCGTATTTAACATGCCTTTCCTTCAACAGTTTTCATTGGCAATAGCCGTAACCATCGTTATTGTCGAAGTAATTTTAGGAGTGATGTTGTTGTTAGGATCCTTTAAAAAAGTAACCCTTTGGCTGTTGCTGTTAATGATCGTTTTCTTTACTTTCTTAACATTTTATTCGGCATATTTCAACAAAGTAACCGATTGTGGCTGTTTTGGAGATGCCATTCCATTAACCCCTTGGGAATCTTTTTCTAAAGACATTGTACTTTTAATTCTGATTTTGATTTTATTTGCCGGTCAAAAATACATCAAACCATTGTTTAGCAATGCGGTAAACGGCGCTATTACTTTTATTGCTTTAATGGGCTGCATTTATTTTGGTTACCACGTATTGAACCATTTACCGGTTAAAGATTTCAGAGCATATAAAGTGGGCACTGATATTAAAAAGGAAATGGAAATTCCTGCCGATGCACCAAAAGCTGTTTATGATATTGTTTTTACATATAAAATTGATGGTGTAGAAAAAGGTTTTAAAATGGAGGAGCTGGCACAATTACCTGCAAATGCCGAATTTGTGTCACGTAACGAACATGTGGTTCAAGAAGGATATATTCCTAAAATCCACGATTTAACAATGGAATTAGAAGGACAGGATTACACGCCCGAAGTATTGGCTGCCCCAAAAGCCTTGTTAATTGTGGCTTACGATTTAAACAAAGCCAGCAAAGAAGGGTTGCAAACCATTAACGAAACGGTTAAAAAAGCACAGTTGGCAGGTTATGAAGTTATTGGTTTAACTGCATCAGACCGACCAATTGTTGATGATTTTAAAAAGAAATACAACTTAGATTTAGATTTTTATTTCTGTGACGGTACAACCTTAAAAACCATTGAACGCGCCAACCCAAGTTACATTACATTAGAAAACGGTGTGATTAAAGATAAAAAACACTGGAACGATGTAAATGATTTAAGTATTAAATAGTCTAAAGTCATAAGGTTAAACGTCCTGCAAGTTTTTTAATAACCTTGCAGGACTTAAAAGTTTTATGTTACAGTTGCTTTATTGCACCGCACAGAAGTAATCTAATTAAAAAATAAAACTCAAATAACTAATGAATAACAATAAATCAACAACTTGTTCAGATATTTTTTAAATAAATTAGGCTATTCGTTTTTTACCCTTTTTGGCGTGATTACGGTAGTATTTATCTTATTCAATATATTGCCGGGAGATCCTGCACGAATGATGCTTGATCAAAATGAGAATTCAGAACAGTTAGCCATCATCAAAAAAAAATACGGTTTTGATCAGCCGGTGCTGAATCAGTATTTTTATTACCTGAACGATTTATCACCGGTATCGTTACACAAGAATCAACCGGATCATTACACGTTTTATACCAAAGAAAAATACAGCGGAGGCGTTTTATTCCGTACTAAAAATTACACCATTGTTTTAAAAACACCTTATTTGCGGGAAAGCTTTCAGAAAAACGGTAAAAAAGTCACCGAAATCATTGCACATACCTTGCCAAGTACTGTGGTTTTAGCTATTTTTTCTATTGTTATTGCATTGTCTATCGGGATTGTTTTAGGCGTTTTGTCCGCATTATATACCAACAGTTGGTTTGACCGCATCATTGCCTTTGTCAGCACGTTGGGCATGAGCGTTCCTTCCTTTTTCAGTGCCATTTTATTTGCATGGATTTTTGGATTTGTTTTGCACAACTATACGCATTTAAACATGACCGGAAGCTTATACGAGGTTGACGATTTTGGAAACGGAACATATCTTGCACTAAGAAATGCCCTATTGCCTGCTGTGGTTTTAGGAATCCGCCCGTTGGGCGTAGTCATTCAGTTAATGCGTAATTCTTTGTTAGAAGTTTTAAATCAAGAATACATTCGCACGGCAAAAGCCAAAGGTTTATCAACCTATAAAATCGTTACAAAACACGCGTTGAAAAATGCACTCAATCCGGTAGTAACTGCCATTTCGGGTTGGTTTGCCTCTATGCTGGCTGGTGCGGTTTTTGTAGAATATATTTTTGGATGGAACGGTTTGGGAAAAGAAATCGTTGATGCACTGAACAATTTAGATCTTCCGGTAATTATGGGATCTGTAATTGTCATTGCTACCACATTTGTATTAATTACTATATTAGTAGATTTAATCTACGCTTATTTAGATCCAAAAATAAAATTGAAATGATATGAAAAAAGTATTTATTGCCCTTTTTGCATTGGGAATTATCGCTGTTAGCTGCGATACCAAAAAAGTTGATGCCAAGATTGCTGAAGAAATTAACGAGTTAAAAGACTCTTTAGCTATTGAAACAGATAATGTTTCTAAAAACAACAACGCCTTTAATCCGGTTACATTAAATAAAGAATTTGATGATAAAGACGGGAACAAGATTTCGTTTCAAAAAATTTTAGATAAACACAAAGGAAACGCAATTGTGATTGATGTCTGGGCATCGTGGTGCCCTGATTGTATCAAGGGTTTTCCTGAATTAAAAAACCTGCAAGAAAAATATCCCACCACTGCTTTTGTATTTCTTTCATTAGACAAAACAAAAGACAAATGGAAAGAAGCCATTAAAAAATACGATTTACAGGGAGATCATTATTATTTAAACGAAAAAATGAAGGATGAATTCGGTACTTCGATTGAATTAGACTGGATTCCCCGCTACATCGTTGTCGATACTCAGGGAAACATTGCCCTAAAAAAAGCCATTGTTGCCAATGACTCTCTTTTAATTAAAACATTAGATAAATTACAACCTTAATATGAGACATAAAATTATCGCCGGAAACTGGAAAATGCACAAAAACGCACAAGAAACCGGATCTTTTTTAAACGATTTGATCAATGAAATGCCCGAAGGAAAAGAGGTAGAAGTAATTGTTGCCCCGGCATTTACCAATTTAATGCTGGCAACGCAAATTTTAGAAGATACCAATGTTGCTGTGACGGCACAAAATATGCATCAGGCAGAAGGCGGTGCGTTTACCGGAGAAATTTCTGCCGATATGTTAACAAGTATCGGAGTGCAAACCGTCATTTTAGGTCATTCTGAACGCAGACAATATTTCAAAGAAACTCCTGCCCTTTTAGCCAATAAAGTAGATACCGCTTTGCGTCATAAAATGCGAGTGATTTTCTGTGTGGGCGAAGAACTGAAAGACCGCAAAAGTAAACAGTTTCAAAATGTGGTTTTTTATCAATTAAAAGATTCTTTGTTTCATTTACCAAAAGAAGCTTGGGAACACATTGTTATTGCTTATGAACCCGTTTGGGCAATTGGAACCGGAGAAACCGCAACACCCGAACAGGCACAGGAGATGCATCAGTTTATCCGCGAACAAATTGCACACCATTACGGTAATTTAGCAGACAATGTTACCATTTTGTATGGCGGAAGTGTTAAGCCCGACAACGCAAAAACCATTTTTTCTCAACCCGATGTTGATGGTGGATTGGTTGGTGGCGCAGCTTTAAACGTTGCTGATTTCACAGCCATTATCAATGCCATTTAAAATATAAATATCATTATGATTGAAACGACAATTATTCTTGCGTTCCTTTCTAAAACACCTTCACATTGAAAAAAATATTTTTATCTATAGCGTTATTAACAGGTATTTGTGTCAATGCACAAGATTTCTTAATAGGTCCAACGGTTTCTTATCAATCGCAAGCCGGTAACCTTTTAAAAGTAGGTGGATATTATTTGCAACCGTTAGCCGGCGATTCTTTTGGACTTAAATTAGAAGCAAACGCACAATTTGCTTATTTCAGAGAGCAATTCAGAGTAATTCCGGAAGGTAGTTTTACGTTTTACCCAACATTTAACAATCTTATTTTACCATTTGTTGAAGGTGAATTAACACCTTATACGGTTACACCAAAAATCGGACTGTCGTTTGCTACTATGATAGAATTAGGTATTGGTTATGGCCTTGACATCGAAACAAAACAAGGTTTAAAACCTATTAAAGGCTTCACTTTTTCACTTGGTTTAAATTTCCCGCTGAATGCTTTATAACAAAAAAAGAGGTTTTTAAAAACCTCTTTTTTTAATTCACAGGATAACCTTTATCTATCCAGTCTATTTTAATATTTTTAGGAATATTTAAAAGTTTAGCGTTTTTATATCCTGCTGCAATTACCGCTTTAAATGCCGGACGTATATTGGGACATTTTTCAAAAGGGCAACATCCGCAATACAAAACAACTTCTTTATCTTTTGAAATATTTTTTAAATATGTTTGTAGCTTTTCAATGTTTTTAGAATCACTCCCTGCCCCTACATTGTATGAATTTTTAATTACTGCATCGGGACCAATGTTTACAACAATTGTATTCTTCATTTTATTCTGAACAATTCTATCTGCCAATGTTTTAGTACTCATTAATTGTTGCGGTATCCAGGGATCTGTAAGGTTTTGGGCTGTTAATTGGTTTGCAAAACCAGCCAACAACATAAATAATAACATTATTTTCTTCATTAGTTCAAAATTTAATCTCTCATACTATTGAAAAATTCTTCGTTTGATTTCGTATTTTTAATGCGGTCGTGAATAAATGTAATTGCTTCAACCGGATTCATATCTGCCAAGATGTTTCGCAAAACAAGCATTTTACTGTTCGTGAAACGATCTTGCAGTAAATCATCACGGCGTGTAGATGATGACGTTAAATCAACTGCTGGGAAAATACGTTTATTGGCAATTTTACGATCTAATTGCAATTCCATATTTCCGGTTCCTTTGAACTCTTCGAAAATCACATCGTCCATTTTAGATCCCGTATCTGTTAAAGCAGTTGCGATAATGGTTAGTGAACCACCATTTTCTATGTTTCGCGCCGCACCAAAAAAGCGTTTTGGCTTTTGCAAAGCATTGGCATCTACCCCTCCCGACAATACTCTGCCCGACGCAGGTTGAACGGTATTGTAAGCACGTGCCAAACGGGTAATGGAGTCTAACAAAATAACTACATCGTGCCCGCATTCTACCAAACGTTTTGCTTTTTCTAAAACCATATCGGCTAATTCTACATGGTATCGGGCCTCTTCATCAAACGTTGACGCAACAACCTCTGCACGTACATTACGCTGCATATCGGTCACCTCTTCGGGGCGTTCGTCAATCAGCAATACAATTTGGTAAACTTCCGGGTGGTTATCTGCAATGGCATTGGCAATTTCTTTGAGCATCATGGTTTTACCTGTTTTTGGCTGTGCCACAATCATGCCACGTTGCCCTTTTCCGATAGGTGCAAATAAATCGATAATTCGTGTAGAAAGTCTTGAATTGTTACCTGATAAATTAAATTTATCTTTTGGAAACAGTGGAGTTAAGTGTTCAAATGAAGGACGGTCGCGTACTTCGTCAGGTTCGTGTCCGTTAATTTTTGTGATGCGAACCAATGGAAAATGCTGTTCATTTCCTTTTGGTGGACGCACAATTCCTTTTATAGTATCGCCTTTTTTTAATCCAAACAAACGGATTTGTGATTGTGAAATATAAATATCATCAGGCGATTTTCTATAATTATAATCAGACGAACGTAAATATCCGTGCGAACCACCGTCTTTAGGCACTTCTAAAACCCCTTCACATTCAATAATTCCTTCAAATTCATAGTCAGGATCGCGATAGTTTTGCTTTTTCTGATTTTGGTTTTTATTGCGGTTTTGGTTTTGAGCTGGTTTTTCTGGTTCAACCACCAATTCATCCGTTGTTATCTCCTTGTTTTCAGTTCCTTCATCAACAACAGTCACTTCTGTATTAACTTGGGTATTTTTTGATCTGATTTGCTGTTTTTGATTTTTATGTGGATTATTACGTTTTTCAACAGTTTGCGAATTTGGCTCTTCTATTTTAATTTCAGAAATATCTGCCTCCGACTCAGAAAACAAATTTTGATCTTCTGTTTCTTCTGTTGAAGGATTTATACGTTTTCTCTTTTCTTTTTTGGGAGCAGCATTTGTTGGTGACTGATTTTCAGTAGAAGGCTCGTTTCCCTGAAAACGATCCTGCATCGTTAAAATAGTATCAATCAATTCATCTTTTTTAAGATTAATTTTTTCTACACCAATTGTTTTTGCTATTTCTTTTAGTTCGGGTAGTTTCATACCCTTTAACACGTTTTTGTCAAACATAAATTGTGACGTTGTTGTTAGATATTATTTTGTGATTTCTTAAAAGAAAGTTATCTGATAAGTTGTACAGAAAGGTCGAACAATGAAGAAGTTACGATTTTCCTCTGCAATATTACAATATTTTTTTTAAAATCAATGTTTTTTAATGAAATTTAAGTGTTACTTTTGTAAGCAAATCAGAAAAATAATGATTCAAAGAGTACAAACCATATACTTAGCATTGGTGTTTATTGTTTCAGGAATTTTATCTTTAGTTTTTCCGTTATGGAAAGATGTTAAAGGAATTGACTTCCACGTGGGACAAAATACCGTTTACACCCTATTATTTGGTTTATGTGCCGCATTGAGCATTATTTCGATTTTTTCCTATAAAAAAAGACAAACTCAATTTGTGTACAACAGGTTGAATATGATATTGAACTTTATATTACTAGGATTATTTGTGTATCAATCGCTAAATTTATCTGGAGAAACCTTGGTTTCAGAGAAGGGTATTGGGATGTTTCTTCCTATTGTTTCTATCATTTTGCTGGCATTAGCCAACAAAGCCATAAAGAAGGACGAAGATCTTGTAAAATCTGCTGATCGTATACGGTAAACCTTACATCTTAGTTTATTAGTGCGTTAAAAAATCCGACCAATGGTCGGATTTTTTTAATTTAATTATGAATTTTTAGAAATCCTATAAATTTTACCACTATCGGTAACGGTATATAATGATTGATTAGGGTGTCGACCTAACACATCGCGAAAACGTTCATTTTTATCAGCTAACAAACGTTCTTCTCCTTTTACCCTGTTATTTTCAATGACTAATCTAATAATATGTTGTCCGCTTAAGGCTCCTAAGAATAAATTATTCTGCCATTCAGGTATTGCTGTTCCGGTATAAAAATCAATTCCGCTTGGCGAAACCGACGGATCCCAATAATAAACAGGTTGCTCCATACCATCTTTCTGTGTAATACCCTCGCCTATTTTTTCGCCGCTGTATTCTAATCCGTACGTTATAACCGGCCAACCGTAGTTTTTACGAGCCTTTATAAAATTAATTTCATCTCCACCTCTTGCTCCAAATTCAGCTTCCCATAATTGTTTGGTAACAGGATGAAACGTCAATCCCTGAGGATTTCTATGACCATAAGAATAGATTTCGGGTTTTGCGTCGGCTTCCGATACAAAAGGATTTGACGCAACTGGCTGTCCGTTTGTAGTAATCCGGATAATTTTTCCCAAAGCAGCATCTAATTGTTGTGCTTGAGGGCGTGTTGCCAAATCAGATCTTTCACCGGTACTTACATATAGATTTCCTGCATCGTCAAACGCCAATCGACTGCCATAATGCAGACTGCCGTTATATGATGGCTCGGCTCGATAGATCACCGTAGGACTCTCAATTGACTTTTCATCAGCTGACAACCTTCCTTTAGCAACCGACGTTAAATTGCCATTCCCATAAGGTTCAGAAAACGACCAATAAATCATTCGGTTCGACTCAAAAGCAGGATCCAAAGCAACATCTAACATACCACCCTGACCACCATCATCAACTACAGGAAACCCCTCTACCTTTGATAAAAACGTACCTGTTTCAGAAAAAACCTGCATATATCCTGATTTTTCGGTAACCAATAAATTTCCATTTGGCATATTTACAATTGCCCAAGGACGACCAATGTTAGAAGCAATTACTTCAATTTTAAGTTGGGTTTGCGTTTTTACGCTTCCAATTCTGGTTTGTCCTTCAAATGCTGGTTCATAACTTGTATTGGGTGGCAATGTTTCAACAGGATCACCTGTTTGGATTGGTTCTTCAATTGGATCATTGGTATCATTACAAGAGAAAATTCCGGCTAAAACAAAGATCGGAATAAAACAAAAATTCTTTTTCATAGCTAAAAAATTACAATTATTCAGTCTTAAATTTACAAAATAATATCACAAATAGTTTATTTATAAAACCAAGAACAAGAGGCTTTATCTGTTTAACATCGCATCCCGACGGAACGGCTGTGAACATTAAAAATCAAATTGAATATGTTAAATCACAGGGAGAAATAAAAAACGGACCAAAAAAAGTTTTAGTAATTGGTGCTTCTACAGGTTTTGGAATTTCATCAAGAATAGCTGCTGCTTTTGGTTCTGGTGCTGCAACAATTGGAGTTTTCTTTGAAAAACCAGCTACTGAAGGCAAACCCGGAACTGCCGGTTGGTACAATTCTGCCGCTTTTGAAAAAGAAGCTCAGGCTGCCGGTTTATATGCAAAATCGATCAATGGTGATGCTTTTTCAGATGAAATCAAACAACAAACCATCGATTTAATTAAAAAAGATTTAGGAACGATTGATTTGGTTGTTTACAGTCTGGCATCTCCTCGCAGAACACACCCCAAAACAGGCGTGGCCTACGCATCGGTTTTAAAACCTATTGGTCAGCCATTTTCTAACAAAACAGTAGATTTTCACACAGGTGTGGTTTCTGACATTACCATAAATCCTATCGACAGCCAAGAAGATATCGACAATACCATTGCTGTAATGGGTGGTGAAGATTGGAAATTCTGGATGGAAGATTTACAAAAAGCAGGTGTTTTGGCAAATGGTGTTAAAACGGTGGCTTACTCATATATTGGACCTGAATTAACGTTCCCTATTTACCGAAACGGGACTATTGGTCAGGCAAAAAATAATTTAGAGGCAACTGCATCGACCATTCATTCTATCTTAAAAGACGTAAATGGCCAAGCGTATGTTTCTGTGAACAAAGCATTGGTAACTCAATCAAGTTCTGCAATTCCGGTGGTTCCTCTTTATATCTCGTTGTTATATAAAGTGATGAAAGAGAAAGGTATTCATGAAGGAACTATAGAACAAATGTATCGTTTATTTAACGAGCGTTTATATACTGAGAATGGAGAAATCCCGGTAGATGCCGAAGGAAGGATTAGAATCGACGATTTAGAAATGCGTGAAGATGTTCAGCAAGAAGTGGATAAATTATGGAAAGAAGCTACGACTGAAAATCTGGAGCAAATTTCGGATATTAAAGGATACAGAGATGATTTCTTTAATTTATTCGGTTTTAATTTTGACGAAATTAATTACGATGCAGAAACCAATGAAGTAGTTAACGTACCAAGTATTTAAATAGAATTTATTTTAGTAAAAGTAAAAAAGGATTTAACTTAATTGTTAAATCCTTTTTTGATTATTATTCTTTTTTAAGATAATCTCTTAAAACATACTGAAGAATGCTTTTTACAAATACATAAACGACATGGGGTTAAAAATCACATATGTTGTTTTCTTACGGCATGTCAGTTTTACCCCCCTTTTTTAAAGATATAAAATACGGATTTATTTGATAAACACAACAGTCTGTCAATATTGAACCGTCGCCCCGAGCTTGCGAATTGGCGAAGCAATCGATCATGGGGACATGCTGCAGCTATAACAAAAAAAGAGGATTACTAAAAAGTAATCCTCTTTCAAAAAAAAGGCGGCGACATACTCTCCCACATGAAGATGCAGTACCATCTGCGCAATCG
>SMEI01000027.1_pt1 | contig 33784 bp, 30 predicted proteins | sample 2456321 | NCBI WGS metagenome assembly SMEI01 (sample SAMN10132588, study PRJNA489261) | soil metagenome | isolation source: day1 control-silt loam soil ammended with composted manure from dairy cow... | place: USA | collected 2015-05-01
GAAAATTTAAAAAATAAAATATTTTACGAAACTATAGAATATTTTACTTCGCTAAAAAGATATTATGTGATATTTTAAAACTGAACTATGAGCTTAAAATTTACCTCTGGAGATTTAACAGAACTAAAAGAAAAATTGAAGGATTTAATATCTGCTGATTGGAAAGAAATTAATACCAACACATATCAAGTAAAAGTTAATGGAATTTCTATAAACTTTTATACGACTACTGGTACAATTCAATTTCAAGGAAATCCTGAAAAAATAAGAATTTACGAGGAGCAAGTAGAGAAAATTTTAAATGGGGAAAAAATAAGTATATCAACTCCATTAACTCCAACTACAAATAAAGGTGTAGAGGATGAACCAAAAGATAAAAAGTTTATTTCCCAAAACTTCAATGATTCCGAAATTATTATAGGGTTGGTAGGTGCAATTGGGACACAATATCAAACAGTAAAGGACATAGTTAAAAATAGGCTAATTAATAACTTCAAATATGAAGTCGATGAAATAAAGGTCTCGGAAGCTATCCTTGAAAAACTCCCCATATACAAAGCTCCTACGGGGACAGGTTCTCAACAATATGAACGAATTAGCAACTTAATGAAAATTGGGAATCAAATTAGAAAAGATACCAATAATAATTCAATTTTAGCTCTTGGTTCAGCATCAATAATTAATGAAAAAAGAAAAGAAGGATCATACAGAAAAGCATATATAATAGAATCGATAAAGCATCCTGATGAAGTAAAAGCACTTAAAGAAATTTATGGACAAGGATTTTATCTTATCGGTGTTTATTCAGATATAAATCATCGAACTAAATATTTGATTGATGAACTTAAATTAACTTCAGAAGAAGCAAATACACTTATAAATAAAGATGAAAGTGATGATGTTGGACATGGGCAGCACACATCAGATACTTATCATTTATCAGATTTTTTTGTAGATGTAAACTATAATAGCCAAGAATTGAAACAAAGTTTATTTAGATTTTTAGATATTATTTTTGGCTCACCACATTTGACTCCATTATTTGAAGAATATGCAATGTTTATGGCGTTTACAGCATCATTAAGATCTGCTGATTTATCAAGACAAGTTGGAGCTGTTCTAACAAAAAATGAAGATATAATAGCTACAGGGGCTAATGACATTCCAAAGTACGGCGGTGGATTGTATTGGCCTTATTATGATACTAAAAAAAATGAATTTACTGACTTTCCATTTGGAAGAGACTACACAAGAGGTTATGATTCAAATGTAATCGAACGAAAAAAAATTATAGATGATATATTAAAAAAATCAAGTGAAAAAGGTATTCAAACAGAAGAACTATTAAAGATTTTAAATTCGAGTAGACTTAAAGATTTAATTGAATTTGGTAGGGTTGTTCATGCAGAGATGGAAACTTTAATGACTTGTTCTCGTAATAATATCTCATCACGGAATAGTGTGTTATTTTGTACAACTTTTCCGTGTCATAACTGCGCTAAACATATAATTGCTGCTGGAGTTGATAAAGTATATTTCATCGAGCCATATCCAAAATCCAAAGCTCTAGAATTTCATTCTGAATCAATAAAATCAAAAATTCCTGATTCAAATAATACTAATGAACAAGAATTCACTTATTTCATTCCTTTCATCGGCGTTGGTCCAAGAAAGTTTTTTGATTTATTCTCTTTGAATTCAGGTTCAGGTAGAACAATAAAGAGAAAAGATAAAGATGGAAATATTGTGACTTGGAATCCCGAAACTGCAAAACCAAAAATTCAGTTACTACCAATTTCGTATTTGGAAAGGGAAAAACAGAGTTCTGAAAAGTATAAAAATCTTATTAATCCAGTAGAATAATTAAGAAACATCACATAATAAGTGAGCTTTAGCTTCGCATAGTTATTTTGGTCGAGTCTTATCTGGAGGCATAGATGAAAAACCGCTGTGTCATTAAAAACCTAAATACTTAAATTTGTTTTGTCCTTTTGAGGAAAGCCGTAAAATATTTTGAAACTACAGATATATATTTGGACAGTAATAGAGAAATTTCACGTAGGAGATTTAATTCAAGACTTGTTTATACCACATATTAAATGAATTTACCTAAGAAATTTATGAACCTAAAATGAGAATAATTGACTTATAACCACTTTTAATTAAAAAATAAAAAACACTATAAAAAAACATGTATATATCAAAAGTATCTTTAGTCAATTACAGAAATTTTGCAAATGCATATTTTAATTTCAATAAAGGAATAAACACCATTATAGGTGAAAATGGTTCGGGAAAAACCAATGTTTTTAAAGCAATCAGATTGCTTTTAGAAGATGCTTCCTTACAATTTGCCTATAAACTTACCGAGGGTGATTTTAATAGAACATTAGATAAAGGAAGATGGAAAGGTCATTGGATTATTATAAGTATTGAATTTGATCAACTAAATGATGAAGAAGCCATTCAATCTTTGTTTATTCACGGAACAGGAATAGCTGAAGAAGACTATGTAGAAAAAGCTACTTACAATCTATTTTTTCGGCCAAAAGCTGACATTAGGCAAAAACTTTCAGAATTAGCTGAAGGAGACAAAGAAGGATTGGATGCATTACTGGCTGATATTAACATTATAGATAATTACGAAACTTTTTTCACGGGCAAAAGCACGGCAAATTTTAACGACCCTGAAGTGTACAAAGAACTTGTAGGTGATTTTGAAAATGTCATTTTTCCTTCTACTATTGATGCATCAAAATTTGGTTCCAAAATCCCTCATCAGTTATCTGTTGCAAAAGAAGTTTCATTTACTTTTATACAGGCATTAAGAGATGTTGTAAGTGATTTCCATAATAACAGAACCAATCCGTTACTCACCCTTTTAAAAAATAAAAGTGGTGAAATAAAAGATGCTGACTACCAACCCATCAGCGAATTAGTAAAAGATTTGAATGAAAGCATCGAAGCACTTCCAGATGTACAGGCTATCCGGGAGGATATCAAAACTACAATTCAAGATGCTGTTGGGCTGACCTATTCGCCATCATCTTTATCTATAAAATCCAGTGTTCCTGATAAAGCTGAAAAACTTCTTCAATCCTTAAAATTATTTATAGGAGAACCTGGTGAAGAATATGAAGGTGGTATACATGAATTAAGTTTAGGTGGTGCTAATCTTATATTCCTAACCTTAAAACTTTTGGAATTTAAATATCGAAAATTAAAAGATACTTTCGCAAATTTCTTAATTATAGAGGAACCAGAGGCTCATATCCATAATCATATTCAGAAAACATTGTTTGACAAATTAGATTATGGGGATACTCAAATTATATATTCAACCCATTCTACTCAAATTTCAGAAGTTAGTAATGTAGAAAACATAAACATCTTAGCAAAAAAATTAAACTTTGCAGAAGTTTATCAACCTTCTACAGGCTTAGATCCAGAAAACATCAATCAGATACAACGTTACCTAGATGCTGTAAGAACCAATTTACTCTTTGCTAAAGGTGTAATTTTAGTTGAAGGTGATGCAGAAGAAATTCTTATTCCAATAATGGTAAAGAAAGTACTTGGAATAAGTTTGGATGAGTTGGGTATAAGCTTGATAAACATTAGGAGCACAGGCTTTGAAAATGTTGCACAACTTTTTCATACTGATAGGATACATAGAAAATGTGCTATTCTTACTGATTTAGATACTGCTATATGTGATACAACCATAGAGGAAGTAGCAGAAGATGATGAAAATTTTAAACAAATTAAAAAATTAAATAAGTATAAAGCTAATGTTGCTGCTTCTGAAAAAAGTGGTAAAGAAAGAAAGGAAAAATTAGATGCGTTTGAAGCAGGCAATGATTGGATAAAAACTTTTTATGCAGACCATACATTTGAGGTAGATTTTGTTTCGGCTGGAAATGAATGGGAAGTAATACAAATTATTGATCAAGTGTACATAGATCAAGGTACTCGTGATACCGCAAAAGCAGAACTAGAAGAAGAAGATGTTGCAATTTATGGGAAACGTGTACTTACTATGGCAAAACAAGAAGGCAAAGGTTGGTTTGCTATTATGTTAGGCAAGCATATTTCTTATAAAACTGAAATTCCGGATTACATTATTGATGCTATTCTTTTTGCGAAGGAAACCTATTCCTCAAACATTATTGCTGACATTATCCAGTATAGAATGAATAAGCATTTTGAAGATGATGATACTATAGATTTTACAAGTTGTAAAGCGGAACTTTTGAAATATAGAAATGGAACAAATAAATTGGAAAACTTAGCTTTTGACTTTGGCCTCGTACTTCCAGATGACCAAATTTTAACCCTAATAGATAAACTGAAGTAATTATGTTTATTTGGGAAAAAGACAGTATTAATAAAGAACAGGAAGACGCTATACTTGAAGAGAATAGTGTACTTCTTATTGCTTGTCCTGGAAGCGGTAAAACGAGAACCCTTACATACAAGATTGCTTATGAGTTAAGCAGATTGAAATCAGACAAGGAATATGTTGTAGCCATAACCTATACAAACAGGGCTTCTGAGGAGATAAAGGAGCGTATTGAGTTATTAGGTGTTGATACGACACAATTATGGATTGGTACTATCCATTCTTTTTGTATGGAATGGATTTTAAAACCGTATCATCTATATTCTGAACGATTGAAGAACGGCTTTAAGGTTATCAATTCTTTTGACAGCGAAAAGATATTGACCGAATTGTGCGAGCCATATAAAAATGAGAAAATAACCTATTATGATTGTGGTATCCTTGCTAAAACCGATAAATTATGTTTGACTTGTCTTGACACAAGAAAACATAATTCACTTAAAAAAATTCTGGGACAATATTTCGCAATCCTTGAAAAAAATCGACAGATTGATTTTGAACAAATTTTGTTTTATGCTTATCAAATACTCAAATCAAAACCAGTTGTAGCAAATATTCTATCCAAATTATTCCCTTTTATTTTAATTGATGAGTACCAGGATACTAAGGAAATACAGTATTACATCATATCCAAAATATTAAGCGTTAATAATGGCAATTCAAAAACGCTTATTGTTGGCGACCCAAACCAATCTATTTATGACTCGCTTGGAGGCTACCCAATGCCTAAAGATAAATTAGAAAAATTATTAGGATTTGAATTGACACCATTAAGCTTAGATAAAAACTATAGGTCATCGTTGGCTATTATTAACTATTTTGATTATTATAAAACGTTCGAAACTCCAATTGTTGCATTTGGTAATGGAAAAGATTACCCAAGTACAATTACATTCAATTCAGTTGTATCAGTAGATGATTTAATTGAGGAATTAGCACAGTTAATTTTGTACAATATAGAAATAGCCGGTATTAGCCCAAATGAAATATGCATAACTGCTCCACAATGGGTACATATCGCAAGCATTACAAGAAAACTTATCATCAGACTTCCTGATTTGAGTTTTGACGGACCAGGAATGGCTCCTTTTTCTCGGGATATTGATAATTTTTGGTTCAAAGTTTCAAGAATTGCATTGACGGAACCTTCTCCATTTATGTATGTGAGAAGATTAAGGTGGAGTAAAGAAATATTAAATGAACTTGATAGTGCAGGAGTTGATGTTTCAAATGTAAGTAGTAAAGAATTCTTAAGAATTTGTAATTCTTTTGAGATAAACGAGACAGACGGTTTAACTTATTTAAAGGTTTTCTTTAATCAGATTTGTGAAAAGTTAAAAATTATACTTTCTAACTTCCCTTTACTAGATGAACATTTCAATTCCTTTTTTTCTAGTTCTGAAGATAGAATACAAAGATTAATAAAAGAAGGAAATCCCAATGTTTCTGATCTAGAGTACTTTAAAAGAGTATTCAAACAGCGAGATGGAATTACCGTTTCCACAATACACGGAACTAAAGGTGAGGAATATGATGCAGTTATTGGATTTGGCTTGTTGGACGGTTATGTCCCTCATTTTAATGATAATAATGGTATTGAAAATTCAAAGAAACTACTGTATGTTTTAGCTTCAAGAGCAAGAAAAAATTTACATCTAATTTCTGAAAAGTATAGAAATGTTCATAAATATCATGCGCCAGAAGGAAAGCCTCCGACCTCACATTTAACCGAATACAGTTACGATTATACAGTTATCGATTAAGTTTTAGCTTAAGTCAATTTGGAAAATACCTAACGATGTATTAGAAAGGTTACTAGATTTATAATCACATTAGGTCATCAAAAAATGCAAGAATATTTCAGTTTTTATATGCTATTTCTTTACAGTTTACAATTTCTATGAAAGCTACCATGAGCAAGAAGTAACTGCAGCTTTAATAAATTTTTCGCTATCAATTTTTTTATACATCGTAGACCGAATTCATCATACATTGGATAAACATACTAATGAAATTTTATTCACTAACTCTTTCATCTATAAAATTATCAATTCATTATCTTAAAATTTTTCTTCTTTTTGAGGAAAGTCGTAATTTTTTCTAAATTTGAAAATGTATATTTGAAAAAATTAACACAATATTGATTTGGTATATATATTTTTAGATTACATACAAACGCACGTCATTCTAATAATATTAAAATAATACATCAAAAATTAATAACCATATAAAATAAATAACCATGGGTAAACCTATCATTGAAAATCAGAAAACTTGGCCGAGGAATTTAAGTACAAGTATGGGTGGTGGACTATCAACTTCTCTAAATGGTGGAATGTCAACTTCTTTTAACGGAGGAGCATCAACTTCATTATATGGCGGATTATCTACTTCACTTTATGGTGGGATGTCCACCTCACTTTATGGAGGACTATCAACATCGCTATATGGCGGACTTTCTACCTCCCTTTATGGTGGTTTATCAACTGCCTTGTATGGAGGATTATCAACTGCAATGTATGGAGGACTATCGTCTGTTATTGGAGGAGGAATGTCTACTTCGATGTCAAATGTGTATAGAAGTAATATTCCCCCTTGGCCACATTTCGTTCGAGAATTACAGAGAAGAGGATACGACAGACAAGTTGAAATGATAAAAAACCATTTACCAGAATTTTTATGGCCTGAAAATTATTTTAAATAGTGGGAATGTTATTATTTAAAAGAATAAAAGACTATTCCTTACTATTTTTTGAATTATATATTGTATAGGAATTGTTCCAGAACTTTCATTTAATAATTTCAAATTTTGTACTGAGATTTCCTAGTTATATAGTGTCGCAAGACTTTACACAATTTTTAGATAAAAAATAACGATCTGGGTAACTTGTACCTTTATTGTATCTACATAAAATGAATTAAAATGACCGACCAACAAAAGTTAGAAAATATTATCATTAATGAGAACGCATACTTTTTTTTAAATGAAGATAATATCAGTGTTACCAAAAACAAAATCGAAAAAGTATTTAGAGAAGTTTCTTCGGCAAAAAGTGGTAATTACTTATTAAAAAAAATAAAAATAAAATTAAATATAGATGGTTTAGGAGTTGCATATTCATTCTGTGCTTTTAAATTCGATTCTAAACCAACATTTATTCATGCAGAAGTTGAAAATTGGGTTGAAATAAAGCTGGCTTATTTACTAATTGTTGAAATTGACAATTTCATAGTAATCAGCCGAAAGAATATTTCAAAAGTTCAAGATTTTGTTAAACAATTTAATCCTCTTGATTATTCTGTCTTATCTACTATGTTTGTTACAGATGAAACTTTACTAGAAAAATTTAATTTAAAAAATTTAAATGTCTCTGATAAAGCGTTACGTGAAAAAAGTCTTGAAGCAGTAGATCTTCGTGAAAACTTTTCCGCATTAGGTGCAAATAATTACATGCTAAATTCATTGAGGGTCAAAAATAACGATGAAAAAATTTCTCTTAGCTTAAATTCATCAAGAATAAATAAATTAGGTAAAAAGAATTCTATTGAGCAATTTTGTACTTGGGCAAAAAAACTTGTTGACCAAATAAATTCTCATGCATATAGAGAAACATTCTTGTCTGTGTTTGCAGAACCACAAGACTATGAAAGTTTAAAGAATACAATTACTCCCATCTCTGTTTTATTTGTTTTCAGTAAACTATACAATGATTTCGAAAATGGCTTTATCAATAGATCATTTATTGAATATATATATGATGATGGAGAAGTAATTGAGCGCAATATTGATTTACTTAACCATTTAAGTAATTTTGAGAGACTATCAAATGTTCGAGAAGAGGATGACATATTCTACATTGATAATAAAATTGCTAATGATCTACAACTACGATTTAATGAAAAATCTATTTCCATTCGATCTCAAAAACTAAAAAAGATAATCCTTGAACGATACAACGGCACACGATTATCATTGATTGATTATGTCAATTATTCTGGAGGATACATTGTAAATTTTGAAAATATTGATTTGGTATATAGTAATCGTAAATTATTTAAAGATAATCGCTTGTTAGGAAATATCGATCACTTTTTGAAGATATTCATTCCTCATATTGAACTAAATACTGTTGTAGACGAAAAAGGAAATTTCACAGCTTCTCAAACTAATTTCGACAATAACACTATATTCGGGTTTGTTGAAAATAAATTTATAAATGATTTTGAATATATGATCTGTGATGATTTAGGAAGAGAGTGGGCAGATCATATATGTATTAATGAAGATAAAATTGCACTTTTTCATTCAAAATTTAATACCTCTCAATTTTCCGCTTCTGCATTTCAAGATATTGTTGGTCAAGCACAGAAAAACTTGGGAAATGTCAGTGCACGAGATTATCAAATTGATGGAAAACGGACTTTATGGGATTCTCATTATAGTAATATAGGTGTCGTTACGTCTATTGATAGATTAAGAAAAGGTGATAATATTGAAAATGCTATAAGGCTATATAAATCTGCAAAAAACAATGCAAACTTTTATGGTGAAGTTCACCTCGTCATTAACTTTATTTCTAAAGAAACTTTAAAAATTAATTTAGCTAAATTAACAACTGGAACTTCTTTCGGACAAAGAAATGAAACAATACAAATACTTTGGTTTATATCATCTTTAGTTGCAAGTGCTCAGGAAGTTAATACAAATGTTTATATTCATTGTAAGCCCTAAACATATAAAATATGAAATTAAAACTATTAACTTTTACACTACTTTCAGCTACCTTGTTTAGTTGTGCAAACAGAGAGGAAATAAAAAAATATAACGAAAGTGAACCAGTTAACAAAACATTGACCACAGACAGTAAACTGGAAGATCTTAAAACGGAAGCATCGAGATTGAGAGCTGGCGGTTCAATAAAAACTGTAGAGTTGGTTGGCGAAAAAGCTACTATTACCTATGTTGCAAATTACACTGAATACAAAGGAATTAATCCGCAATCAAGCTTAACTGAAGAACAATTAAAGGCTTACTGGGAAACTGGCGATGCAATACATAAAGCATTAATTGATGGATCGGTGAGGATTATGAGAAAATTAGATTTTGTTAATGAAGTAGATATAATACTGCCTTATCAGAACAATGTTTATGAGATATCACTGAACAAGCCGGAACTTGAAAAATTTATAGGATCGGATTTTGAAACTATAGTCAACAATTGGGAAAAAACATTTTATGATCCGTATGTTTACACTAAAGAAGGAAGAAAAGCTTTTTTTGAGAAATTTGGAACTGAGAAATAGCATAAAAATGTTATTGAGCCAGATGCACCAAAAATGTTCAGAAAAATAAAATCATGACGAAGATTTTCTTAATTTTTAATCAGTAAAAATTAGGTAACACAATTGTTTTACTATCGTTACGGTACTACTATTTTAACATTATTTTATATTTTAGCGAATTAAGTTATAATCAAATTTTAAACTCTTATGAAAAGTTTTAAAAAACTAAATGAATTAAAAGCCCGATCGGCTGCACTATTATTAGCCACCCTAGCTACATTTACGAATGCCTTTGCTAAAGAAAATAAGAATTTCTTTTTAAAAGATTCAGGAAATTCAACTAATGAAATTGGAGTAAATAAAAGGCTTAAACCAACTTTGGTACTGAAATTAAATGCAGCAGGTACAGAATTAAAAGCGATGATGCACAGATCGCACTCATCACACCGATCACACTCATCACACCGCTCCCACTCTTCGCATTATTCGTCGAGCTACAGTTCTGGGAGTACAAGTAGCAGATCAACTAGCAGTTCGTCATCTTCATACAGCTACCCATCATCAAGCTCTTCATCTGGAAGTTCATCGTCATCATCAAAAAGTAGTTCTGCAAAGACTCCAACAGCTACAAACAGCTATCAAAGTTTATATGGCAGTACTACAACAAGTACCTATGCGTTAGGTGACCGTGTGCTTTTTAAAGGTTGCGAAGGAAAAGACGTAGAAAAGCTACAGGAAATTTTAAAACAGCTAGGCTATGATGTTATTGTGTCGGAATATTTTGGTGGTAAGACAGAATTAGCTGTTAAGAAATTTCAAGAAGAAAATGAGTTAAAACCAGACGGACGCGTTGGGGCAAAAACCCTACAGATAATGCAAGACAAACTATGAACCAAATAAACTATAATGGAGGCATTTTAAGTTTTAAGCTTAGTGCGACAGATTATTCGGAAAGCGTGGTATATAAGTGTATGTACTGGTATTTAGGAGATTACAATGTTGCTATTAGCAAAGACGTAAATGACTATATTGTAACTATTTCGCTTAAAAACGCTAAAAAGTTTGATGAAGAAGAATTGATTGTGCGCTTAAAAAATGATTTAATAGATTTTAAGCTAAGAGAAATAGTAAATAAAGAAACCTTAACCATACGAGAATTGATAACAGCCAAAGCTTTTGCCAATTATGATTTTAATATGAATGAGGAAAGTTTGCATGAAATAAGCGACCCCGTAGGTTTTGATCCGAAAGATATAAAATTATGATTACAACTTTAGACCAGAAAAAGACACGAAAGTTTAAGGATGCTGAAAACTACAAAACCGAAACAGACACCTACTACCTACTCCCTTTAAAATTTAAGTCGTTAAATAACAATTACGATATTATCACAAATGATATTGGTGATTTTGTCATAGTTCCTAAAGGCATTGTAATAAAGATCGTAACGAAGCAGTTATGTAAAGAAGATGACCGAGAATTGTATTACGAACTGCTTGCTAATTTCATGATTTCGGAAACACCCGTTTCGGAACTATTGGAAGTTATCGTAGCAAGATACAGAACAAAAAAAGCCTTTTTAGATCAATTTACTTCCCTTCACATATTTGTAATTTCGTTACGTTGCGAGCATACGTGCCATTATTGTCAGGTATCAAGAGTAACACAGAACAAAGAGGCATTTGATATGTCTACATTTCATATTGATGAAGGCATTAAATTGATGATGCAAAGCCCTAATCCGAACATCACTATGGAATTTCAGGGCGGTGAAGCATTACTTGCATTCGATAAAATTGAATACGCTGTATCACAAGCCAAAAAACTAGCTACAGCACATAATAAAAATATAACGTTTGTTATATGCACCAACCTTGCACCTTTAACAGATGAAATGCTGGTATTTATAAAGGATAATGATATACTTGTATCAACTTCATTAGACGGTCCAAAGTTTATTCATAATGAAAACAGAAAAAGACCTGGTAACAACAGCTATGAACTAACGATTGCAGGTATTGAGAAATGCAGAGAGGTATTAGGAGAAGATAAAGTTTCTGCTTTGATGACCACATCTTCATTATCACTGAAGCATCCTAAAGAAATTATTGACGAGTATGTTGGTCTTGGTTTTGTGAATATTTTTTTAAGGCCTATAAGTCCGTATGGCTTTGCTAAATACAACCCCAACAAAAACCATTACTTTATTGAAGAGTTCTTGGATTTTTATAAAGAAGGGCTGCTACATATTTTAGACTATAACAAGAAAGGTATCTTCATAGCAGAAGACTATGCAAGCATTCTGCTAAAGAAAATATTTACACCATTCGCTGTGGGTTATGTTGATTTACAGTCACCTGCGGGGATATTGAACAGTGTAGTCGTTTTCAATTATGACGGTAAAATATACGCATCGGATGAAGCAAGAATGATCGCAGAATCCAAGGATTACAAATTTCAGGTTGGTGTATTGGGAGAAAGCAGTTATGAAGAAGTTTTTTATGGTGAAAAGATTTTGGAGATTGCTGAATCATGGAGTAACGAAAGTCTTGCTGGTTGTAGTGATTGCGCCTTTCAACCTTACTGCGGTGCGGATCCGGTTTTAAATTATGCAACCCAAGGTGATCTTTACGGCTTTAGACCGACAAGTATTTTTTGTAAAAAGAACATGGAGATTATAAGGTTTCTATTTGAACTAATGACAGAAGATAAGGAGAACGAACGTATTTTTAAAAGTTGGATAACAGGTTTTCAGACATGATTTTAAAAACAAAAGGAACAGCCTTAAATGTGGATTCATTTATTGTAGGAAAAATAACCATTAATTTTCCTTTAAAAGACCATATTTTGATACTAACAGTAGAGAATGGTATTAAAATAGAAGAATTATCATCTGTAAAAGCCATATTGACAAACTTACCGATAGAAAATCTCGGTATTTATAATATTCCTATTGTACATAGTATAAAAGTTTTGGATCATTTGAAGCATGATGATATTGTGTTGGTTAATACAAATGGTGTTGTTAATACCTTGTACAGAGAACAATCGACCCATAACTTTTTATTTTTAACAGAACGCTGCAACAGTAACTGTTTAATGTGCTCGCAACCGCCAAAAGATCATGATGATACACAGTATTTTTATGAAGTTAACAGCGCGCTTATACCATTAATTTCCAAAGAAAGTTGCGAATCGATTGGAATAACAGGTGGAGAACCTACACTACTGGGAGATTATTTTTATTCTTTGATTGAACAACTTAAGAGCAATTTACCCAATACATTTGTACAGTGCCTAACAAATGGTAGAACATTTGCATGGCCTGAAACAGCAGAAAAACTACATACTATTGATCATAAAGGGTTGTTATTAGCGATACCGCTGTATTCTGATATTGCAGAAATCCACGATTATGTAGTACAGGCCAAAGGCGCATTTTATCAGACCGTGAACGGCATATATAACCTAACTCGTTACAATCAGCGTATTGAGATAAGGGTAGTTCTGCATAAAATAACAATACCTCGTTTACAGAAGCTGGCAGAGTTTATATATAAGAATATGCCGTTTGTGGAGCATATTGCATTAATGGGATTAGAAATGGAAGGATATACCCCATTCAACATTGATAAGTTGTGGATTGATCCGTACGATTATCAGGAACAATTGAAAGAAACCGTTTTATTTTTAAATGATTTCGGTATGAACGTATCTATTTACAATATTCCATTGTGCCTATTGCCAGAGGAATTATGGTGCTTTAGTCAGAAATCTATTTCTGACTGGAAAAACATTTATTTTGATGCCTGTACAACATGTGATAAATTAAACGAATGTGGAGGTATGTTTAAATCGAGCGTTAAAAAACACAGCGATTATATTAAACCTTTTAGTAAAGTTATTGAAATTTAGTATATACCCATGCCCTTAAAAAGAGAACTGATCTACATAGACAACAAAGACGAAACAGACCGTATTGCCCGATACTACGAGCAAGGCGATAAACTGGTGGTTATTTTTAAGAACAGTTCTAAAGAATTTGCTTACAGTAAAAACAGGGCACAAATAATTAAAACCGGAGTAAGTGCCAATAATGCCTTTGATGCATTTAACTATTTAAAAAACGTTGCAGATACTGTTGGAATAATAGGTGATGAAAGCCAGAACACCCTTGCAAAAAGTTATGAGGGTATTGTTCATATTCCAAAAGAATGTGTTCTTTCAGACTTTTTGAACGTTACCTTATCTAAAAAACGAACCAACGACACACAAAATATTATCTTCCCGTTCGGATTTAATATAAGTCAGCAAAAAGCCGTTGATACCGCTTTCAATAACAATTTAAGCGTGATTGAAGGTCCGCCCGGGACAGGCAAAACACAAACCATACTAAACATTATAGCCAATGCCGTTATGAACGGACAAAGCGTAGCGGTGGTATCAAGCAACAATTCCGCGGTAAAGAATGTTTATGAAAAACTGGGGAAAGCAGGTTTGGAGTTTATTGCTGCGGTGTTAGGGAGTAATGAAAACAAGCAGGCTTTTATTGATTCTCAAAAAGGGATTCCCGATTTATCGAGCTTTAAACTAAGCAGTGAAGAAAAAGAAAAACTGCAATTAAAAACCGAAGAGCTTATAACTGCCCTATCTGAAAATCTAGATAAAAAGAACCAGCTGGCACAGCACCGACTTGAAATTGAAAACACAAAAACAGAATACCGCCATTTTAAAGAAAGCTATAAAAGCGAACTTACAAAAGATGTCGATCTAAGAAGAAACCTAAAAGCCGACAGCATACTGCGGTTTTGGCTATCTATAGAAAAATTGACAGAAAAACAGCAAACGATCGGTTTTATTAAGAAACTTATCTACCGTGTAAAGTACGGGATCAAAGATCAATCATTCTATCTGAATACATACGACGAAATGATTTTGAGCTTGCAGCTGAAGTATTATCCCGCTAAAGTTTCTGAACTGGAAAAAAGCATCGCATCGTTAGAAGCATCATTACAGCATTTTTCGTTCGACACAAAAATGAAAGAGTATACCGATGCAGCGATGCAGCTATTTAAGGCAGCACTGTACCAAAGCTATTACAACAAAAAACGTGATACCTATACGATACAGGATCTTAAACAGAAATCACAACCATTTATTACCGATTATCCAGTTATCATGAGTACCACCTACTCGTTAAAGCGCTGTTTAGATAAAGATATCCTGTATGATTATGTGATTATAGACGAATCGTCGCAGGTTGATCTGGCAACGGGAGCCCTGGCGTTATCATGTGCAAAACGTGCTGTAATAGTGGGTGATATAAAGCAACTGCCCAATGTGGTTACCAATGATGTAAAATTTAAGACAGATGAGATTTTTAATGCTTACAAACTGAATGAGGCTTACCGTTATTCCAACAACAGTCTATTGTCAGCGTTACTGGAACTGTTTCCTGCAATGCCGAAAAAACTGTTAAGGGAACACTACCGCTGCCACCCTAAGATCATAGAATTCTGTAATCAGAAATTTTACGACAACCAGCTGATTGTTTTATCGGAATATACCGATAACCGACAACCGCTTATGGTATATAAAACCACAGCCGGCAATCATGCAAGGCAGCTGATGAACCAACGACAGATAGACACTATAAGGAAAGAGATCATTATAAAGGAACAGCTTGCAAACACCGATTTGGGAATTGTTACCCCCTACCGCAACCAGACATCTGCCCTGCAACATGCTTTTAGAGGTAGTAGCATTAAAGCAGATACGGTAGACAAGTTTCAAGGCAGGGAGAATGAGGTTATCATACTATCGACCGTTGACAATGAAATTTCGGAATTTACGGATAACCCCAACAGATTGAACGTTGCGGTATCGCGTGCGCAGGAACAATTGATCGTGGTGGTGAACGGAAATGAGAGTGGAAACGACGGGAACATTGCCGACCTGATACAGTATATTGAATACAACAACTTCTCGGTTATTGAAAGTGAGGTAAACTCGGTCTTTGATTTACTTTACAAAGGTTATGAGAACCAACGGTCTAAAAGCATTCAGAAATCGGGCAAAGTTTCTCAGTACGATAGTGAGAACCTGATGTACGGACTGATAAAAGAAGTATTAAGCGAAGAACCATTTTTAAAGTACGGTGTGCTGATGCACTTTCCTATCAGAAACCTGATCAGAGATTTTACAAAACTAACCGAAGCGGAAATTAAATACGCCAAGAATCCACTAACGCATTTGGACTTTATTATTTACAACAAACTTGGGAAAATCCCGGTTTTGGGAATTGAAGTGGACGGTTTTGAATTTCATAAAGAAGGAAGTGTTCAAAACAAGCGGGATAAAATGAAAGATGTAATTCTTAACAAATACCACTTCCCCATATTGCGTTTTAAAACAAATGAAAGTAATGAGAGGGTTAAGTTGGTCAATAAACTGAATGGGCTTCAGCTTGGAAATAAGGTAAATTATCAGCCTTAAGGCGACTAAAGAACCTTAATAAAACCGAAACCTAATAAAACACATATATGCAAGACTACAGCGATTTTGACAGATTAACAATAACATTATTAGAAAACAGGATATCTTCGTTCAAAGATATCTCTAATCAGCAAAAATTAGATTCATTTCAAAAAAGACTGGTAAAAAAAGGTGTATCGAAAATTTACGTAGTTAAACATGAAAACAATTTTTTATATGTTGGTACGACAGTTCAATCTTTAACCGCCAGATTCAGATATGGTTTAAATGCAGATGGCAAAAAGGGGTACCACGGCTACAAATGGAAACACAGAGAAAGTGTTGATTTGTATGTTTGGTGTTTTGAATCATTAGATAAGACTCAAATAGAAAGCATTGAAGCCGAACTGGCATTTATAATCAGAACAACAACCGGAAAATGGCCATTGAACCAAAACGAAATTCATTTCAATAATGAATTCGATGAAGGACGAGAAATTGCGCAAAAGATGTATGAGCATATAACATAGATAAAGTATCTAACAAATTAAAAGTCTGTTTGATTATTTGTAGGTTAAAAGTACTAAATTTGGATTTACACCAAATTACAGATCTGAATTCCGTACGCAACTTTCTGAGAAACAGTTCTTTGCTATTACCAATAAAGTTTTTGATGAACTTGAATGGGATATAGTTTACATTGACGAGCATTCTATAGAAGCGAAACGAAAAACAAAAAATTTAGAATAACCAAATACACCTGAAAAGAGAACTGATCTACATAAACAACAAAGACGCAGTCCTGTATTTCGGCAAGCTAAACAACCGTAAATTTAACCCCATTGCCAAATATTATTTACACATTGAACAAGTCAATATTATGAAGATAAACTTAAAAGCAATCTTTGAAACTATATTTAAGCCAGCAGAACAGCCTTTAGTCATCAATGAAGAAACTGAATACGACAAACATGTTGATTTTTATTATAACAACTTAATGAATTAGAATCATCTGAAAAAATTAGTTTTGCAGAACCGAACATTTCACAAAAACATCTAAACGAGAAATAAAAAGCCTGCAGCTAAGAAGGATTCATCTCATTGTTTCTATTTTTTTGTTTCGATGATTGCTTCGCAGTTGGCAATAGCGGGTAGAAAGTCTGTAATTCACGTTTTGTGCTTCTTTAGAAATTTGTATTTTAGTTGAAAGGCTATACAAAGAAAGCGGAAGCACCACAAAAAGAAGTATAATTGGTTCAATATTCCCTGAAAAATTGGAATTTGACGGAAAAAACTTATCGAACCGCCCGAATGAACGTTATTGCACACCGTATCTTTCTGTTAAACAACGGATTACTTCAAAAAAAGAACAGGACAAACGAAAATATATTTCATTTGTCCTGTTTAGTAGCCGAAACCGAACAAATCTCGAAACATTTTTTGGAAGATTTGGAACGTTTATCTACTCTGGGATATTAATTAGCAAATAAGTTTAAAACATTTGGTTCACTTAAGGAGTGCTATTCTTAGCAGTTCAGCAGATAATTATTATGTAATAATTGCGATCCGTGAGGGACAATAAAGACAATTTATAATGCAGGCAAAAATGTTTCTACCACTTCATACATGCCGGGATCAAACTTGGCTATTTTAAGAGCCTCTTCTAAATAGGGCGAAGCTGTAGTATTTTTTCGCATATTTTGATAGTCTTCAATACTTTTCCACTGTGCATACATAGTAACTTTTGTCCCATCAATACTGCGGTGAAGGCTTGATGAAATAAAACCTTTTACTTTCCTTACACTACTCTCGGTTGCCATAGTCAACAAGTCAATAAGGTTTTGTTGGTTGATTGGTTCAACGGTAAATACATTTATTAAAGTCAAAAAGTTGGCTTCTTTTGTAATTATTGTCATATTTTTATTATTAAAATTGTAGATTTTATTATCTAAACTTGTCATCAACATTAAGTTAATTCACGAAATGGCAAAATGGAATTGATGTTTTCTAAGTGGAGGCATATTATAAAGTTTTGTTAGCTGTGATTTTTTTGTATATCCGAAGGATTTATTCCTATTATAGATTTGAATGTTCGGGAAAAATGAGAAAAACTCTGAAAACCAATGTCATAATAAACTTCAACGGGTTTTTTATTTTTCTTACTGATTAAATAATATGCTAATTCAATTCGTCTTTTGAGGAGCCATTTATTTGGTGTTTCTTTGAATATTGTCTGGAAATCTCTTTTAAATGTTGATAAACTTCGTCCTGTCAACTTTGCAAATTGCTCAAGTGGAATATTGTGCGTAAAATTTTTATTCATGAATGCGTCAATATCAATTTTAAAGTCTTCTTCGAAATTAAAAAGTATATTTTGCATCTGCGGTTTCCGAAGTAAGAGTTCAATCAATTCATATGTTTTTATGGTTGCTAAATTTTCTATAAGTGAATTTGGATTTTCAAAATAAGGGACCATTGATTTAAAAAATCCTTCAAGAAATTTGTCTTCGGAAAATAGAAAATTGGACTTACCAATATTTTGTCCTTGTGGGGATATGTTGTATTGTTTTGAATAATTATACAACGTTTCCTTTGGGAGAAAAACACTGATGCTGTAAAAGGGGGTATTATCTAAAGGTATTTTTTGTGTTTTTAGCAATTGATTTTTTGAAATAAAACCAATGTCGCCAGTTTTAAAATCAAGACTTTCTTTACCGTCATTGATGGTCATTCTTCCGTTAAGGACAAAGACAACGACGTGGTCTTGAACGAATGGATCAAAATCTTTTTTTGCTTCGCCTGTGCAAGAAAATAGAATATTTATACGTGTTCGGTCTTTAATCATAACTTATTTTTTCTTTGCAAGTGTTTATAATATACGGTTGCTCTTTCTTTGGAAAAATAATCAATAAGTGCAAAGCTAGAACCCAAAATGATAAGTGCTACAGCAACTGCCTGTAAATTTACGGTTTTAGAAAAATATAGCAAGCTCAGAGCTACGATAAAACTAACTGCACTAATCACTATGGATAATGGGTATAGGTATTGGAATGCTTCCACTCGTTTGATTTCGGATTCCACAAATGCGGTCTTGTCTTGCTTGTAAATCTGTTCTATTTTAATTATTTTTTTGCCGTTGGAGTATATCATATTTGCTCCAATTGCAAAAAGAATTAAACCTATTATAATCAAAGGAACAATCAAAGCCTTTGTGGTTGGTGCGATTCCAAAAAAATAAAACAAAAAGGATGATATAATCAAAGTTAATCCAAAACCCAATATGAATTTTGATTCAAAAATTTCTCCGTTGTACCAGTCAAATGTATGTTGAATCATTTTTGTTAATTAAAATAATCCGCTCAATTTTGAGAGCGGATTAATGATTATTTATTAATAAACTATGGTTTTCAACTCAGTAAAGCTTTCTAAAGCGTATTTTCCCATTTCTCTGCCCACGCCGCTTTTTTTGAAACCACCAAATGGCGATCCAAAATCAGGATACAAAGTATTTAAACTAATGCCTCCAGTACGGATTTGCTTGGCAATCTCCAAGCCTTTTTGTCGGTTGCTGGTGATTACCCCGCCTCCCAAACCGTACTCACTATCATTAGCAATTGCGATGGCTTCTTCAACGGTATCATAAGGAATAGCAACCAAAACAGGTCCAAAAATTTCTTCTCTTGCAATACGCATTTGATTGGTTACATGGGTAAATAAAGTAGGTTTTATATACCAACCTTTTTCGTATGCTTCTCCTTCTGGTTTTTCTAATCCCCCTGTTTTTAAAACTGCACCCTCGTCTATTCCGATTTGGATATAATTTTTGACCCTATTATACTGCGGCTCATGAAAAACAGGTCCTAAGTAATTGCTTGGATCCATTGGGTCACCAATTTTAATTTGGTCCAGAGCATTGGCAATGGTATCGGTTATTTTTTCATATCTGCTTTTAGGAACCAACAATCTCGTCAATCCAATACAAGACTGACCATTGTTTGCCAGCGAACGAGCCATAATGGTGTTAATAATTTGTTCATCAGTTGCGTCATCCAAAATAATTCCCGCAGATTTCCCACCCAATTCCAATGTGAAGCGTTTCATTTGAGCACCCGCAGTTTGTGCAATAGATATTCCTGCACGGGTAGAACCGGTAAATGCAATTTTGTCAACCTCAGGAATGGCAACCAAATATGCACTCACTTCTCTGTCTGCTGGCAAAATACTCAATACGCCTTTTGGCAAACCGGCTTCATTGAATATCTCCCCCAAAGCCATTGCATCAATTGCCGTTTCAGGGGTGGGTTTTAAGATAACTGAATTTCCTGCCAAAAGTGCTGGAATAATTTTACCCAACGCAGATTGCTGTGGTGCATTCCAGGGAATAATAGCGGCAACAATCCCAACAGGCTCCCGAACAATTAGCACATTTGAACCATCCTGATTTTCACGGGAAATCTCCCAGTCAAATTTTTCCGCCTCTTCAAAAATACCCTTGTTTGTAGCTGGAATAAATTGTTCCTGAAGCAGTCTGTTAAAATTGATGCTCGATCCATTTTCAAGTGTTATCATTTCCGCCAAACTTAAAGCGTACTCATTGTGTAACTCCTGAAATTTCTTTAATACAGAAATACGTTCATCCAGGGATTTACCTCTCCAGATATTCCTATCAAATGATTCTTTAGCGACTTTTACCGCCAGATCCATATCTTCTGTTGACGCCAGAGGTACAGAGCCTATAGTACTTTGGTCATGCGGATTTTTTACCTCCCAAAAATTATTCTCGGTAGATTTTATCCATTCCCCACCAATGAAAAGTGACGAATACGATGTTTTGATTTGCTTGTCCATATTTGTTTGTATTTTAAAGCTTTAATTAATACTAACAAAATTACAACAAGAAAATGTGGTTGATTTACCTGTAAGGTTCAACTTTGTTGCCTATAAGGTTCTGTGCGAATATTGGCAAAATTACAGCTATCGGAATCTAATGTCACGTACCTCTAAATTACATTTAGCCTCTCGACACAATTTCTTTAATCCTATATTCTTTATCCAATTTTAAAGCACTTCGATCTTAAATCCAAAAGGTTTGATTGAAGACATATTTATTGTATTAAAAAATATCATCGTAGCTCTTTACTTGTAAATAAGGAATAATTTTTATTTACTCGACCAAGAAGTTGTTACAAAAGATATTTTTTTCTCACCACTCGTTGACGTTTTTATTATGGTTTGGAAATTTTATTTTTCCATGATTTTATTTCTAAAATTTTTCGGGGTTGTGTCTTCATAATTTTTAAAGGACCGAATGAAATAAGAGGTGTCCTCAAATCCAAGTACATAACCAATTTCGGCAATATTCCAATTCGTATATTTTAATAAAGCTTTTGCCTCTTGCATCAAGCGTTGCATAATTAACTGTGAGGTTGTTTTCCCGGTTGTTTGCTTAATAGCTCTATTGAGGTGATTAATATGAATCGATAATTGGGTAGAAAAATCTAAGGCCGTTCGCAAATGAATGACCTGATAAGGGTTTTCTATCGGGAATTGAAGTTCTAAAAGCTCTGTAAATAAATGGAGAATGCGTACGTTGGCATTTGAATTTTTGTTGATAGAAACATCTGCATGGCGAAGTTTCATGGCCTTATGTATTAGTTCAAATAAATAGCTTCGTAACAGGTCATACTTAAATTGGTAGTCAGCACGAATTTCAGACTGCATCTTGAGATAAATCTCCTCGAACATCGCAATATCATTCGGCTCTATTGTAAAACAGGGATTACTTCCTGGCTGATAAATGGGATAGTCTTTAACATTGCGAAATGATTCAAAAAAATCTTCTTTAAAAATACATAAGTAACCTGTTACATTTTCCTTCACAAATTCAATCTTATAAGGGATATAGGGATGTACAAAAATCAATGATGTGCCATTTAACTCAATAGATTTATCTGCATAGTGAAAAACAAAATGTCCGTTCAGCATTTTTATTTTATAAAAATCCTTCCTTCTGTAATTGGTATGATTATGCTGTGGGGTAGCTTGCTCAGCGATGTCAAACACATTGAAATTCCCTAATCCATTTTTTACGCCGTAAGGAATAAGATTTGGGCGGTTTTTATAAAATTCTTCTATGCTTTCCAATTCTTCGGTTCTTTTCATTTTATTTGTTTTTTACTACTGCAATATTTTTAAGGTACCAACACAAGAAATCCTTCCCCTCTTCCTGATTTCTATACAAAGCTATAAAAACACCAATAAATAAAAAACAGAACATGAAAGATTACCAGATCATGTTTTATTTTTCCTATAAACTGTTTGATTTGTCCTATACAGAAAACTTTCTCCCCGGTAATTTTGTGTTATAAAAATATCAAAAAATGAAATTTAGAAAATTAGGCAAGACCAACGAGATGTTATCAGCAATCGGCTTAGGTTGTATGGGAATGTCACAATATTACAGTGGTCAAAATAATATTGAAAGCATCAAAACTTTACATCGCGCATTAGATCTTGGAATCAACTTTTGGGATACATCAGATTATTATGGATATGGGTTGGGAACCAATGAAGAATTGATTGGTAATGTTCTTAGCACGGACAGGGATAAGGTTTTTTTAGCTACTAAATTCGGTGCAAGAAATAGTATTCCTAATGATCCGACATCCCAACCTGTTATAGATAACTCGCCGGAATGGATAAGAACGGCCATTGAGCTTAGTCTTAAAAGACTGAAAACTGATTATATCGACCTTTATTATTTACACCGTTATAATCCTGAATGGATGTTGGAAGATACCATAGGTATCATGTCTGAGTTAGTTGAGGAAGGCAAGGTAAAATATTTGGGTGTCAGCAATCTGACAGCAGATGAATTACGAAGAGCAAATGCTGTTCATCAGATTGCAGCCATTCAAAGCGAATATTCGCTTCTATTCCGACAGGCTGAAAAAGAAGTACTTCCGGTAGCAAATGAGTTAGGTATCACTTATGTACCTTATTCTCCTTTGGCACGTGGTATATTTTCAGAAAATTTTGTGTTAGCTGATTTAGAGGAAAATGATTTCCGTCGCAGGAATCCACGCTTTCAGGGGCTACATTTTGAAAACAACAGAAATCTCGCAGCCGAAATTCAGCATATCGCAAGAGAAAAGGGCATCACTGCGACGCAATTAATTCTTGCCTGGCTGCTCAATAGAAATAAAGACATGATCCCCATCCCTGGAACAAAACGTATAAAATATTTGGAAGAAAATGCCTCTGCAGCCAACATACTACTGAACGACGATGAACTAAAAACTATTGAAAGTATTGCAGAAAAATATCCCAACACAGGCGAACAATATTGATTTAACCTAAGTTATAGGAAAATACTATCAAATATATAAAATACAATCAATTAGGCTAATTGATTGTATTTATTAATCGGTAAGGAATTAAGTAACCTAACCTTAACAGTTAAGTGCCAACCTATGGATTTCCAAATTTTCCTCACGTTTTATAAACTACTTGTATATGAACATGCTTAACCGTTTTGCTTACTTCTAATATTTTTTCAGAAAAAAAAAGTAAAAATAATTTGTTTTATGACCGAACGGTCATTACATTTGCATGGTAATAATTAAATAAAATGTCTAAAGGAGAATTAACAAGAGAATTTATAATTAATAAAGCTGCGCCTGTTTTCAATACTAAAGGCATGGAAGCAACATCAATGAGTGACATTATGGAGGTAACAAAGCTTTCCAAGGGAACCCTCTACGTACATTTCAAGAATAAAGAGGAACTAATTTCAGAAGTTTTTGCACACAATATGAAAACTTACGGAAATAAAATTTATTCTAAAATTAAACAATTTGATTCAGCTAAGGATAGTCTATTTGCTTACATAGACTTATTGACAGATATTTCTAATCCGCTTGTTATTGGAGGTTGCCCATTGATGAATTTTGGCGTTGAAGCTGATGATACTGATCCTGTAACTGCTAATAAAATAGCCTTAGAGATTAAAAATTCGCATAATCAAATTTCTAAATTGATTGTAAGGGGTATTGAAGCAGGAGAGTTTAAACCGGATTGGAATTATGATGAATTCGCTAAATTGGCATTTGCCATGCTAGAGGGTGGCGTTATGATCAGTAGGATTACAAAAGATGTCTCTAGTGCTAAAATTGTATCAAGAACTTTAAAAAAGATGATTGTAGAGCAAACGGTATAATTTTTTTTATTTAAAAAATGACCGATTGGTCGTTTTTAAATGCGATTTAAATTTAAAATAAGGGAATAAAAAACAACTTAATTTAATGACCAAATGGGTCAATTACATTCACGTAATAAATAAGAAAACATGTCAAAGACAGTATTAATTACCGGTGCATCAAAAGGATTTGGTCGCATTTGGTCAGAAGCATTTTTAGAGAAAGGATATAACGTGGCTGCAACGGCACGGGATTTATCCACCATAGCTGATCTAAAAGATAAATATAAAGATAGCATATTAACGCTAAAACTGGATGTAGATAAACGCGAGGAGTCTTTGTCGGTTGTACAAAAGGTTTATCAGTATTTTGGTTCAATAGATATACTGATTAACAATGCTGGTTATGCACTAATTGGCACTGTAGAAGAAACAAGCGAACAGGAAGCAAGAGCGCAATTAGAAACAAATTTCTTCGGTACGCTTTGGCTCACTCAGGCTGTGCTACCGATTATGAGAGCACAAAAAACTGGTCGTATCATTCAAGTATCTTCGATTTTAGGTTTAGGGGCATTACCAACTTTAGGTCTTTATAGTGCGTCTAAATTTGCTGTGGAAGGTTTTACAGAAGCGCTTGCTGCTGAAGTGAAAAACTTTGGCATCCAAGTTACCTTGGTGGAGCCCAATGGCTACGCTAGCAACATTTGGCATACGGGAATTAAAACACAAGAAAATGCGGCTTATAATGAACTAAGAAAATGTATCGTAGCATCGGAAACAGAGTTTGGCCAGGTAGAGGCTACCGCTGGTGCTATTATCAAACTAACAGAATCAGAAAATCCGCCATTACGTTTGCTTTTAGGAAAAGTAGCTCTTCCATTTGTCAAAGAACGATATGAACAAAAATTGGCACTATGGCAAGAATGGAATGAAATTTCCGTTGCTGCGCATGGCTAATTTGATGATAAAAGATACACTGGCTGATGGGTTTTCTGACCCCGATGACCGAAGTATTTGGCAGCAACAGAATTAATTAAAACAACACTCAGATTTTGAGTGGTTTATCTCTATAAATTATTTAAAAAAACATCAAATATTAAAAAAATGAAAAGTAACTTTCAACAATTAGCAGTCACACAATTTATTAGTGTCCACAATACGCAGTACGCTTATCGTGTTCTGGGTACCAATGATGGAATTCCACTCATCATGTTTCAGCATTTTACTGGAAATATGGAAAACTGGGATCCAGATTTAATTAACGGCCTTGCGGAGCATTTCAAGGTAATCCTATTTGACAATAAAGGTATTGGAGGTTCAGATGGTATCACTCCCGATAACATTTCAGACATGGCAAAAGATGCCGAATCATTTATTGATGCACTTGGCTATAAAAAAGTTAACCTCTTCGGTTTCTCAATGGGTGGATTTATTATACAGCAAATCGCTCTAAACCGCCCAGAAATTGTTAACAAAATGATTTTGGCCGGAACGGGACCTAAAGGTGGTGAGGGTATCATAGATATTCTAAATCCATTACAAGAGGTAAGTACTATGGAACCTGATGAAAGCAAACTTTATTTATTCTATTCCCCTTCAGAAAGCAGTAGAGCAATAGGAAAGCGCATTCTTGAAAAAATGAAAGAGCGCCAAATAGACCGCGATAAAGAGGTTACTCAAGATAGCATTGCAGCCCAATTACAGGCTATTTTGAGCTGGGGTCAGCCTGATAATGAATTCAAAGAAAAACTTAAAACAATTACTAATCCCGTTTTAGTTGTCAATGGAACGAATGATATTGTTGTTCCTACAATCAATTCATATCATTTGGCGCAATATCTACCTAACGCTAAGCTTAGCTTGTATCCAGATGCAAATCACGGGGCAATTTTCCAATACCATGAATTGTTTTTAGAAGAAGTCATTCCATTTTTAAACAGATAAAACAATGAAATTAAATAGCAACAAAACAGTCAATACACTAAATTACAGTGTATTGACTTCAATCAGACCCGGACTGAACCGTGATCCCAATACACCTTTCGTTTTGGATGAATTGAAATGGGTATCAAACAGCGCTACGCTTATTTACGGAAAAGAAGAGATTGTGCTAGTGGATACATTTTTAACTATTGAACATAACGAAACGTTAATTGATTCAATAGTTTCAACAGGAAAGAGTCTGAAGTATATATACATTACGCATCCGCATGGCGATCATTTTTTTGGGCTTCAACTGTTGCTAGAACGTTTTCCAAAAGCGGTAGCAATAGCTACGCCTGCCGTTGCAAAAGGATGCGCTACACATATACAACCTCATTGGATTAAGGATTTCTGGGAACCCCGCTACCCTGGACAAATTGCAGAAAAATTTATCGTGCCAAAAGCCTTGGAGCATAATGAAATTGAGCTGGAAGGCGAAAGAATGTTGGCTATTGACACAGGTTTTACCGATACGGGCGATTCAACAGTTCTTTATGTACCTTCTATCGGACTTATAGTCGGTGGAGATGTTGTTTATAATGGAATTCATGCCTATCTAGGTGAAACTAATGCAGAAACACGCCAAACTTGGAGAAATTCTCTGGATATGCTGATAAATTTGAATGCGAAATGGGTTGTGGCTGGGCATAAACAGCCGTCACTTCCCGATGATGCCAAGATCTTGCTACAAACTAGAAAATACCTAGAAGATTTTGACCGCCTAAATGCTGACACATCAACCGCAGTTGAGCTATACAATGCAATGTTAGCAATTTATCCCAATTACGCAAACCCAGGTTCTGTGTGGGGAGGAGCCCTGGCAGCAAAAAATACAGATAGATATCGTAGCGGTTAATAATGGTAGGTTTAGTAAAGGGAAATTCAGAAAAAACAGGATAACGCCAATCGCTCAGCAATACCAAAGCAAACAGCTTGGTATATAGGGTATGCGAAAACAGCCCTGCCGTTCGCTGAAAATTGCCCAATATTTTGTTGATGATTTCTAACGTCCACCACGTTCTATAAGGAAACCGTAGCAGAACCAATAAAGGTGCAACAGTACCAAAAGGAAACTTACTGCCCTCATAAATGCTATTATCGTGGCTAAACCTCTTAAATCGTCTTCTCACTGCATTATTTTTAGTTTTAATGTTCGGGCGTGAATTTAAAGTCTGTGCTTAGTGGCTAATGAATATAGCAGCCAGTGGCGCTGTGTGGCAGTATTTGGCTAAAAGGAAAAGCTTTGATCCATTAAACTATCTAAATGTAAACAGGGTTTTAGGAATTCATAATCCGTTATTTTTGTATATATTTATTACTTAGACATTTGAATAGATAAATTATTTTTTACCAAATGGTAATTAACTAATTAAAACAGTTTCCTAACTTACAACAATGGAAAAATTAATTGAATATATTTTACAGTTTGGGAATTTAAACCAGCAGCAAATCGACTTTATCAAAAGTAAAACAACGTACTTGGAATTAGCAAAGGATGACTATTTTTCCGAAGCGGGGAAAATTCCTAATTATATTGGGTTCGTTTTAGAAGGTGTATTTCGTTTTTGCTATTATGATAATAAAGGTGAAGAGATAACTTATTATTTTATTAATGAAAATAGTTTTGTCTCTGACCAACATAAATTTGATGCACAAACTCCAGCAACTGATTATATACAGGCTGTTACCGATTGTAAGATGTTGGTGTTTTCTAAAAAAGATTGGGATGATCTTTTAAAAACAATTATTGATTGGGACAGGATATCTGCAAAAATAGTTCAAAAATGTTTTATGGACGCCATGGATAGAAGAAGTCCTCTAGTTTCAGAAGATGCCACTACCCGTTATTTATCATTTCTTGAAAAATATCCAATGCTTATCAACCGTATTCCCCTTTCTTACATTGCTTCTTATTTAGGAATTACCCAACAATCGTTAAGCAGAATTAGAAAAAACATCCGCTAATATTGCTTTTTACCAAATGGTAAATAGTTTCCTTTTTTAAATTAAGAACTTTGCTATCATTAATTTAAAATAACAAATAATGAGCAAAAAAATAGTATTAATAACAGGAACAAATAGCGGATTTGGATGGCTTACAGCAAAAAGTGTTGCCGCATTGGGGCACACCGTTTACGCTACTATGAGAGATACAAAGAACAAAAATTTAGATAAAGTACAAGCTCTTTCGGCGATAGAAAACATCACTGTTCTAGATGTTTCACTAACAGATGAAGACAGTGTACAAAACGCCATCGATACCATCATTTCCAAGGAAGGAACAATAGATATTTTAGTAAATAATGCTGGTTTCAGCAGGAACGGTGTGGCAGAAAGTTTTACCACTGCCGACTTGCAAGAAATATTTGATATCAATGTTATTGCACCTTGGCGATTAATGAAATTGGCATTACCACATATGCGTAAACAATCTGAAGGATTAATCATCAATATCACTAGCGGATTTGGAAGAGTTTCCTTTCCTTTTGCGGTCATGTACAGTGCTTCAAAATTTGGATTAGAAGGCATCAGTGAGGGTTTGCATTACGAAGTAAGACCATTGGGTGTTGATGTTGCTATTTTACAGCCTGGTGCTTTCCCGACTGAGATGTCTCAGAAACTAAGTTTTGGTTCCGACACTTCAGTTGTAGATGCTTATAAACCTATTGCAGATTTTCCTAACAAGATGGGCGCAGCTGTTGAGAAAGCATTCGAAATTTTAAATCCCAACCCACAAGATGTTGCTGATGCCGTTGTGAATTTAATTAAATTACCAAAAGGAGAACGTCCACTAAGAACTAATGTTGATCCTTTTACAGGACAATATATCAATGCCGCAAATAATGCCGTACAAGTTGAATTCAATAAAACTATAACAGCATTTGGAATGGGAGATTTCTTGAAGTAAAATATTAAAATTTTTATTATTCCATTATAGCATTATAAATTTAAAAGGCTGTCTTAAAAGTCAAATCAATCTTATTAAATTAAACAGTAATGCTCATTCGTTTTATATCGAATGAGCATTACTATTCTTATCACTTTATATCTTCAAACGTTTCACTTTTGAGACAGCCTCCCTCCACTTTTTCAATGGTAACATTGAACAGGGAAAACAAAGCATTGTATTCTCCCAAAGTTTGATATGGATAATGGAAAATGCCGAATAAACGAACCTATCTGACTTTTCACATCGCCAGCTTTATAACTTACAGGACGGAAAATCTTGTCTTTTTTCGGATATTCTTTATCGGTTACAGTGTACGTCTTCAAACTAATTTGGACACTTTCTTGTAGAAATTAAGATAGTGTTTGGTTTATAAATTTAGTATTTTTTCTTGATTATACAATTGTCTTCTTTTTGCAATTGTTTGTTGTTTAACAATAGCTCTTTGCTCTAGTATTTTATCTGATCTTCCAAAATAAACATCGGCTGGCGTTAGGTTATTTAAAGATTCATGGTATCTATTATTGTTGTAATTTTCTACAAATTCATTTAAAGCTTGAATTAATTCTTCTGGATGATAAAAATTATTCAGTTTAACAATATTTTTCATTGTTCTATGATAACGTTCAATTTTACCTTGAGTTTGCGGATGCATTGGTTTTCCATGGACTTGTTTCATTTTTAATTGATCTTTCAAATAGGTTTTTAGCTCGTTTGAAACATAACATGGACCATTATCCGATAGTAACTTTGGCTTCTGTTTTGTTTTTAACTTTGCCTTTGCAATAGCTGTGTTCACGGTTCTTTTTACATCTTCAGCCTTCATAGAATCACACAACTCCCAGTGAATGATGTATCGGCTGTAATCGTCTAAAACGGTACTTAAATAATACCAACCCCAACCAATTATCTTAAAATAAGTAAAATCAGTCTGCCACATTTGATGAACAAATTGTGTTTTATCTTTAAATTCGTTGGAAGCAGTTATCAAGATATGATTTGGAGCAGCAATTAATCCTCGTTGTTTTAATATACGATATACATTAGATTCGGAAAGATAAATTCCCTGTTCATCGGTGATTTTAAACGCTAATTCTCTTGATGACAATTCGGGATATTCCAAAGCTAGTTCAACAACTAAATCTTTTTGAGTGTTTGGAATACTGTTCCATTGTCGGTTTAACAATCGATGCTTTGGTTTTAAGCCATCAAACCCTTTCTCAAGATAACTTTGATACCATTTGTAAAAAGTACTGCGAGCAATTCCGTATTCTTTCAAGGTTCGTTTTACACCTAATTCACTGCGTGTTACCTGCTGAATTATCTCGTGTTTTTCAGTAGCAGTTAATCTCATATAACGTTTGAATTGCTTTGCTAATCGATCATATCCAAACTTTTTTTTACAATATCGTAGCGTAAAACTAAATCGGCAACCATCTCTTTCAAACGAGCATTTTCTTTCTTTAGCTCTGCTACTTCATCACTAGTGGCTTCACGGGTTATGTCGCCAGATAAACGTTTTTTACCTGCTTCAAGGAATTCCTTATTCCATTTGTAAAATTGAGATTGGTTAATACTGTGTTTTCTACATAATTCAGCTATAGAAATTTCTGCACGAAGTGCTTCCATAACTATTAAAATCTTTTGTTCTGCTGTAAAAATACGACGCGTATTATTACGTATGTCTTTTACAAAAGATTCTGCGGTTTTTTTCTTTGGTGTTCCCATAATTAAAATTACATTTTTTTGAAAACACTATCTAAGTTTTTAAATAGAAATGTCCACTTTTTGCTGACGATTTACAAGGGGCAAATACATACAAAACGAAGCATTATCGGTTCGATATTTCCAGAGAAATTAGAGTTTGACGGAAAAACTTATCGAACCACCCGAATGAACGTAATCGCAAACTATATCTTTCAGATAAACAACGGATCACTCCAAAATAAGAACAGGACAAACGAAAATATATTTCATTTGTCCTGTTTAGTAGCGAAGACGGGAGTTGAACCCGTGACCTCAGGGTTATGAATCCTGCGCTCTAACCAACTGAGCTACCTCGCCATTGGTTTTTTATTTCGGTTGCAAATGTAAGAGGATTTTTAATATTTACAAAGAAAAATCATCGTAAAAACAACTTTTTTTTAGTCTGCCAAATTAGTATTCTGTTTATGAGGTTTTTAAAAATTATTCTTTAATTACTTTTCCTTCTCCATTTTCAGTTACATTAACGGTTTTAGTTATGCGGTAGTATAAATTTCCACTTCCGTTTAAGCTGCCATCAATTCCATTTACGGTATTGGTGTAGATATTTCCGGAACCCGAAGAATTTAATTCCGTGTAAAAGGCAGACAGTTCTCTTGCCATAATATCGCCTGAACTTTTGCTGTCTATTTTTACGGTATTGGCATTTCCTTCAACGGTTATCGCAGCATCATTTTCTGTATTCAGCACAAGGTCTTCTACCCTTACCCGTAAATTCATTTCGCCGTTACCTGTATTGGTTAAAGTAAGTTTAGCTATTTCAATAGCTCCCATATTTGTGATGCTTCCTTTATCGCCTGTTTTGGTAATTTCGGTTAAATCTCTTGTGGTAAGTGTTACTTTTAAAGGTTCGGTTTGATTTACAATTTCAAATCCGGATTTGCGTTTTAGTGTTAAAACCTCATTTTCTACACTAACCTGAATCAGCTGATGTAAATTTCCGTCGCCGCTTGTTTGAATGGTATTTTTAAAAGGATTGTTCAATATTTCAACCATAACATCGCCTTCTACAACTAATTTGGTGTATTTTTGAACTCTGCGGTTTCTGTCTTGCACCACTCCGTTTCCTTTTATTTTTCTGTCTTGTGCATAACTTGTCAGGGTTACTAACGATACAAAAAACAGGACTAAAATTTTCTTCATAATAAAAATATTTATTGATTTAGATGGTTTCTTCTGTTAGCGTGCTGAAAACGTCTTCGGTAAAATCTAACACTTCCGAAATTAAGAAATTATTTTTTAAATCGTTTAAGCCTTTTTCCATTAAAAGCGGAGTAGTAAATTTTCTGCTCACGCCTAAAATATGGTTGTTGACGTTTACTTTAAAAAACATTTTTCCGGACGGAGTTTTGTAATGAATAAATGTGATTACCGAAAAATTGCGTTTCAATATGTTGATTTCACTTAAACATTGCGCCTTTGAACTGTAACTGTTACTCGTAAAAATCGCATTTCCTTTACGGTTGTTGTAAGTATATTTATACGTGTTATTTTCTTTTTTACTAATTACTAATGTGCCCATTTTTTGATTAAATACACACAAAGCTATTTATAAAATTAGTGAAATGAAACTTGGTTTTCTTGTTTTTTTTAATACGGCTTAACATTGCCAATTCCTGATATTTTCTTCACAATTTTAAGTTGATCGTATTCTTTATACTTTAAATTTCCCACGCCCGAAATACGTACATTAATTTCTTCTGAGGTATTAATTTTTGCGTTTCCCGCACCTGAAATCTCAATATTTGCCAGCTTATTGGTCAATTCTTCTGCTTTCAGATTTCCGGCACCAGTCATGGTTGCTTTCAACTCATTGCTAACGCCTCTTAAACGTATGCTTCCTGCTCCGGTAACTGACACATGGGTTATGTTGTTGTTTACTTTCGCATTAATTTCGCCCGCACCTGAAATATGGAATTCCACATCGTTTATCAAGGCAATATTATTGGTTGCAAAAGATCCTGCCCCTGCAATGACCAGCTTTTGTAAATCAGGATTATTTATTTTTACAAGCAACGGATTATTTCCTCCTTTAATAGAAACCGATTCTTTGTTAGAAAGAGCTAATTGTCCGTTTTTATTCGTTATTTCAAGGTTGTCAATTAATGATTTATCGCCAATTAGTAAAATCTCGTTTGCAGAAACAGTCGAATCTACTTCGATTCTTGCAGATGAATTATTTAAAACAGCAGTGAAAGCCTCTGTTTTTATTGTTTGATTGATAATTTCTCCTGACAAGCCTACCTTTTTATCACAAGAAAGTATGCCAACGCTTAAAAACAATACAATTAATAGTTTTTTCATTTTATTTTTTCTTTAAAACTACAAAAAACTATTTAATTTTTAGACAATTCTTAGATTAAAAACAAATCCCTTTCGTTATGAAAGGGATGAATGTTTAAACCGTTAAAGCCAATCGTTTCATTAAATTTTTATCTAAAGCGTGCTTTACAAATTATTTATCATCTAAAACCGCCACTCTGCTTTTAAAAGAGCATAACGAGGAATTAATCTGTAACTGGTTTCGGAAATACTAATATCGGTTAAACTGTACGAAACAAACATATCGGTATTGAAAATGTTGTTCAGTATAAAACTCAACCGCAATTTTTCGTTTACTTTATAATCAATGTTGAAATCAGAAAAATAGAAGTCTTTTTTATTTTGTGTCAGATTTCCAAAATAATACCGCTCACTGTGCAAAGTGGCATACAACTCTTTGCTAAACCTGAAA
>SMEI01000026.1_pt1 | contig 33679 bp, 27 predicted proteins | sample 2456321 | NCBI WGS metagenome assembly SMEI01 (sample SAMN10132588, study PRJNA489261) | soil metagenome | isolation source: day1 control-silt loam soil ammended with composted manure from dairy cow... | place: USA | collected 2015-05-01
TCTATGAATAAAGGGGTTTCAGAGGAAATATTAGCTGAATTTCCTAATACTACTCCAGTAGATAAACCTATAGTAAAAGAACCTGTAGTTACGGACATCAGACCAAACTGATTAGCTGGGTTTACTTCTGGTGATGGTTGTTTTTATCTTTATGCGGAAAAAGATTCAAAACTCCGTTCTGGGTATCGTGTAAAATTAAGATTTAATATTTGCCAACATTCTAGAGATAAATCTTTATTAGAATGTATAAAATCTTACTTAGATTGTGGTAATGTTTTAGAATCCTCTAGAGGTGAAATTAACTTTGATGTTCATAAGTTCTCTGATAATTATGAAAAAATTTGTTCTTTTTTTAGCAAATATCCAATTCATGGTGTTAAAGCTCTGGATTTTAATGATTGAAAATCTGCAGCAGAAATTGTAAAATCTAAAGGTCATTTAACTAAAGAAGGAATAGAAAAAATTCTAAAAATTAAATTAAGTATGATAACAATTAAAATAAATAATTATTCTGTTGATTTTTTCAAAGACAACAGAGAAAGCCCAATTTATCAAATTCACAAAGAAGAATTAGGAAAAACATTCGATGATAATAATTTTTCTTTATGGATAAACCAGCTTTTATCAAAAAATTGGATAGATAAAGAAACATTATATGAATTTATAAAGATTATCCAAAAAGAAGCTCCTGAAAACAAGATTAATTAGGAAGAAACATTTCATATAATAGAAGGAAAGTTTAAAGAAACTGAATAACTATTTTCGAAAACAACAAATATAAAATCTATGAATTATTTTGAATATCTGAAAACAAAAAACAAGTTTTTGGTAATTTGGTTTATTATTCACGGACTAGCTCTTTTCGTAAACATATTTAATATAGAAGGAAGAATATATTCTAAATACCTCGGACCTGGTCCGTACGGGATGGGAAAATCAAGAAGTTTTAACTTATTTACAGCAAAAACTTCTTCTTGGAATGATGGTTTTTGGCCTTTTGCAGATTTTCTTACTACAGAAAATGATTATAACGGCTTTAAATTCAAAGGCGTTTTTTTTGATTACGGAATTGCCGAATTTATAGCATATAGTGTGTTGATTTTTATCATATATTATTTTAAATACGAATCTCAAAAACGAAAATCTTAAAAAATAAACAAAAAACAACCCCAACAGAGTTCTAAACACTGTTGGGGTTACTTATTAAGATACACTTTTATTAATGTGCATCTAACCAATTAGTACCCTCGCCTATTTCTACTACTAACGGAACAGCTAACTGAAAGGCATTTTCCATTTCTTCTTTAATGATTAGTTTAACGATTTCCAGTTCTGTTTTTGGAACATCAAAGACCAACTCATCATGTACCTGCAACAACATTTTGGTTTGTAAATTTTCTTTTTGTAATCGTTGATGGATATTGATCATTGCAATTTTAATGATATCGGCAGCCGATCCCTGTATAGGAGCGTTTACGGCATTTCGCTCTGCTCCTCCCCTAACTACCGCGTTTTGCGAATTAATGTCTTTTAAATACCTGCGGCGCCCCGAAACCGTTTGTACATAACCATATTCTCGTGCAAACGCAATTTGGTTATCAATATAATCGCGTAATTTAGGGTAGGTTGCATAATAGGTATCAATCAATTCTTTGCTTTCTGAGCGGGTTAAGCTTGTTTGCTGGCTCAATCCAAAAGCTGAAACACCATAAATAATTCCAAAGTTTACTGTTTTGGCATTGCTTCGCTGTTCACGGTTTACCTCATCTAACGTTACATTAAAAACCTTAGCGGCTGTGGAACGGTGAATATCTTCGTTCTTTTTAAAGGATTCAATCATATTGGGTTCTCCACTCAATGCTGCAATAATACGCAGTTCAATTTGTGAGTAATCGGCAGAAACCAATACGTGATGTTCATCTCTCGCAATAAACGCTTTACGAACTTTTTGTCCGCGTTCTGTACGGATTGGAATATTCTGTAAATTGGGATTGTTAGAACTCAAACGTCCTGTAGCCGCTACCGCTTGCATATAATCGGTATGTACCCGACCTGTTTTCGGATTGATTTGCGTTGGCAAGGCATCTACATACGTGTTTTGAAGTTTTACAATTTGTCGCCATTCTAAAATATCGCGCACCACTTCGTTGTCTTTTGCCAGGTCACTTAACACCTCTTCGCCTGTGGCATACTGACCTGTTTTTGTTTTTTTGATTTTACCCGATCCTATTTTTAGCTTTTCAAACAAAATGATTCCGAGCTGTTTTGGCGATGCCAGATTAAACTCCTCGCCTGCCGTTGTATATATTTTTGCTTGTAATGTTTGAGCTTCCTTTGACAATTCCAGCGAAAGTGTTTTTAGGTAATCCACATCTAACTGGATACCTTCTGCTTCCATATCAGCCAATACAGAAACCAACGGACTTTCGATATTATCAAACAATTCGCGGGTTTTGGTTTGTTCTAAGCGTGGTGCAAATACTTCTTTCAATTGATACGTAATATCGGCATCTTCTCCGGCGTATTCTTTTACCTCTTCAACCGGTACCTCTCGCATCGATTTTTGTCCCTTGCCTTTTTTACCAATTAAATCCTCAATAGGTTTAGGCTGATACTGTAAATAAGTTTCTGCCAAAACATCCATATTATGACGCATATCCGGATTGATCAGATAATGGGCAATCATAGTATCAAACAGCGTTCCTTTTACTTCGACAGCATAATTTTTTAAGACCTTTATATCGTATTTTAGGTTTTGTCCGATTTTTACAATGTGTTCATTTTCTAAAAACGGACGTAATACTTCGACCAATTCCTGAGCTTCAGTTTGATTGTCCGGAAACGGAATATAATACGCCGACCCTTTTGTGTACGAAAATGCCATGCCCACCAATTCGGCTAAATTAGCATCAATGCTTGTGGTTTCGGTATCAAAACATACTTCAGTTTGCTCCAATAAGGTTTTTACAAACAACTGAACGGCAAATTTCCCCTCGACCAACTGATAAAAATGATCGGTTGTTGTCAAGGTGCTGTAATATCCGTTGTCAGTGATTTTTATTTCGGTATCTCCTGTTTCAAATAATGAAAATTGCTCTTGTTGTTTGGCAGGTTGTTTCCCTATAGGTGTTGGTTGAACAACCGTTGCCCCATCTGCAAAAATCTTATCGAACTGTTCTTTCATCCTGCGAAATTCCAACTCCTGAAAAATGTTTTCTGTTTTTTCAACATCGGGTTTTTCTAATCTGAAAAATTCTTCGTCAAATTCTACCGGGCAATCTAAAAAGATGGTAGCCAATTTTTTTGAAAGCAGACCAATTTCTTTATTCGCCTCTATTTTCTCTTTCATTTTTCCTTTGAGCTTATCGGTATTTTCCAGTAAGTTTTCCAATGAACCGAATTCTGCCAACAATTTCTTGGCTGTTTTTTCACCCACTCCGGGCAACCCTGGAATATTGTCAACGGCATCGCCCATCATGCCCAAGAAATCAATTACCTGTAACGGGTGGTTAACTTCAAATTTTGCTTTTACTTCATCTACCCCCCAAATTTCAATACCGTTGCCCATACGCGCCGGACGGTACATAAAAATATTTTCTGAAACCAGTTGCGCATAATCTTTATCAGGCGTAACCATAAATACCTGAAAACCTTCTTTCTCGGCTTTTTTTGATAAGGTTCCAATTAAATCATCGGCTTCTATTCCGGGAACTTCAATAATAGGAATGTGCATTGCCTTTAAAATTTCGTGAATGTACGGCACCGCAATCTTAATAGCCTCGGGCGTTTCATCACGGTTTGCCTTATATTCCGGAAAAATCTCGCAACGTGCGTGGCTTCCATCTTTATCAAAAGCTACCGCCAAATAATCGGGTTTTTCACGTTTAATAACATCCATTAACGAATTCATAAAACCCATGATCGCCGATGTATCCATACCTTTGGAATTGATTCGGGGATTTTTTATAAAAGCGTAATACCCGCGAAAAATCAGTGCGTAGGCATCTAAAAGAAATAATCGTTTTTGGTTCATAGTATCTGTTTCCTAAACTTCAAAAGTACGAAAAAGTTATGAGTTGTACATTTTTAGTTGTGTTTTGAAAACTCATTACTTTCTTCTAAAACTGAAAAATTGTTAAAGTATTAAAAACCATATTCGATAAAAAAGTAAACTTATGTACTTTTGGTACAAACTAAAAACAGAATGATTGCTAAAATTTTCCCTATATTCTTAATATTTATTGCATTAGGCGAGATTTATACCTGCCATTTGCTTTATAAATACACAAAAAAACGATCGGTAATTTTTGCCTATTTATTACTATTGGCAACAATTATCATTAGTTTAGTCTTATATTATAAAGGGATGGACAAATCGGTTGGGCAAACCTCCGAAAGTATGCACATAATGGCGTTAATGCTGCTTTTCCTGCTTCCAAAACTACTGATCAGCATTCCGCTTTTCTTTGAAGATATTTATAGGTTCACCCGCTGGTCAAGCCACAAATTCATCTATAAAAAACTGGTAAAAAACACGCGAAGCCAATTACTTACACGTATTGTTTTATCTGCTGCAACTTTATTTGCTGTTACAATTATTTACGGGGTAATTGTAGGCAAATACAACTTTAAGGTACGTGAAGAAACCATTGTTTTTAACGATCTGCCTGATGCTTTTGACGGACTGAAAATTTTGCAGATTTCAGATTTACACGTGGGCAGCTGGGACAACAAATCCGCAATTGAGAAAGGCATCGAAATGATTAACAAACAAGATTTTGACCTGTTGCTTTTCACAGGCGATTTTGTGAACACTCTGGCGACTGAAGCTGATCCGTGGATTGAAACATTGCAAAAAATCAAAACGCCTAAATACGGAAAATATGCCGTTTTGGGAAATCACGATTATGGCGAATATGTAAAATGGAATACGGAAAAGGATAAAGAAAACAACTTCATCTCTATTAAAAACAACATTGAAAAAAGTGGCTTTCAATTGCTGTTAAACGAAAATGTAGTGATAAAAAACAGCAATGATTCCATCTATTTATTAGGTGTTGAAAATTGGGGAGTGAACTTTAAAAAAGCCGGTGATTTAAAAGAAACATCTAAAAACGTTCCTTTACATGCATTTAAAATAGTGATGACACACGATCCTTCACATTGGGATGCCGAAATTGTGAACCATCAGCAAAAATACCAATTGACTTTATCAGGGCACACCCACGGAATGCAGTTTGGTTTTAACATACCAAAACTTATAGAATGGAGTCCGGCAGAATATATTTATCCCGAATGGGGCGGCTTGTATCAAAAAGGAAGCCAGTACATATATGTTAACCGCGGATTTGGTTTTCACGCCTATTCGGGAAGAATTGGTATTTGGCCAGAAATTACCGTATTGCATCTAAAAAAAAGCAAATAATAAAAGGTTAATTACCGAAAAATTATAATTTTGTATAGATTGAAAAAAAGTATATATGTCGAAGTTTGGCGATTTAATAAATTCAACCGTTCCGGTTTTAATCCAATTTACTACCGAACACAATCCTGAATGCGAGCAAATGCAACAGATTATTGAAGAAGTAGCTTTGGAAATGGGCGAAAAATTGACGATTATTAATATTGACACTTTAAAGAATCAAGAGTTGGTTGAAGCATTACGCATAAAAACCGCCCCTACTTTAATGGTGTACAAAAACGGTGCAATGGTGTGGCGACAATCGGGCATCACGGATAAAAGCTCGTTGGTAATGATTGCTAAGGCGTTTAATTAAAAAAAAAACAACAGTCATGCAAAGGCTGCTTTTATTTTATGGAAGAAAACGAAGCCTTAAAATGGAGTTTACAATTATTGGAAAATCAACCTTATTTGTCAGATTTTTCTTTTGAAGAAAACCGGAAACAGTTGATTTTTGCAATAGACCAATTGATTCAAAACGATTTCAGCAAACTAATTAATATTCTATACAGAATAGATATTGACGAACAAAAGCTAAAAACTGCTTTATTCGAAAATCCCTTACCTCCCTCAGAAACCATTGCGGATTTAATGATTGAACGACAACTACAAAAAATAAAATTCCGGAAAATATACCAAGACCGGAATAGCAACCACGAAATTTAATAAAAGATTACCATTAAAAAACGTTACATCAAATAAATTAAATTCCCTAATTAATGATTATGAAAAACGTCGCACAAAACAATAAGGCTGCAAATGTAATTTTAATAGTAAGCTGTTTTATTTTACTGGAACTTCGTTCATTATTTTGATGTTTACAAATACATAGTTGTAGGCGCATTGTATGAAATGAGTGCTTTACTTGTTTTAGCAGCCACTTATATTTTGCCTTTATTTATATTAGTAGTGGCATTGGTAAACAAGTTCAGCCTCAACAAAAAATACTATATCGCTTTAGTCATTTTAGCATTAACTATTACACTGTTATTTACCATTTATAATTAAAAGAGGTTCTCAAAATGAGAACCTTTTTTTATACAAAACTGTTATTTTTAAAAATATCCTGATTGATCTGATCTATATAATTTAGTACCTCGTCTTTACCCAATTCACTTTCTGAAGAGGTTACAAAAAACGGCGGAAATTCTTCCCAGCCATTTGCCAATAAGGCTTTTTGGTATGCGGCAACGTGTTTTTGGATAGCACCTTTGCTTATTTTATCGGCCTTTGTAAAAATAATACTGAACGGAATGCCGCCTTCGCCCAAATAATTAATAAATTCCAAATCTATTTTTTGCGCTTCGTGACGGATATCCACCAAAACAAAAGCACTTACCAATTGTTCGCGCTTCTCAAAATATTCGGTAATAAATTTTTGAAATGTGGCTTTGGTAGATTTAGAAACTTTGGCGTATCCATAACCGGGCAAATCGACCAAAAACCAATTACTGTTGATCTTAAAATGGTTAATTAATTGGGTTTTACCAGGTCTACTCGATGTTTTTGCCAGATTTTTGTTATTGGTAAGCATATTAATCAATGAAGATTTGCCAACGTTTGACCGTCCGATGAATGCGTATTCCGGAATGGGTTCTGTTGGACATTTCTTTACATCCGAATTACTTATGACAAATTCAGCCGTATTAATCTTCATTTTACTTAATGTTTCGTTTATTAAACCATCCGTCTAAAATTTCGTTGAATTCATCGGGATGCTCCATCATTGCCGCGTGTCCGCATTTATCAATCCAATATAAATCAGAATCGGGCAATAATTCATTAAATTCTTCTGCCACATTTGGCGGCGTCACAATATCGTTTTTCCCCCAAATAATACACGTTTGTGTTTTCATCTTTGGCAAATCTTTCGCCATGTTGTGTCTAATGGCACTTTTGGCAATGGTCAGTGTTTTTATCAGTTTCATACGGTCGTTTACGGTGTTAAAAACATCATCAACAATTTCTTTAGTAGCTACCGCCGGATCGTAAAAAACATCTTCGGCTTTTTTTCTTATGAACTCATAATCACCTCTACGGGGGTACGAATCGCCCATGGCACTTTCGTACAAACCTGAGCTTCCGGTAATTACCAACGCCTCTACAAATTCGGGATGCATTTTCGTATAATACAATGCAATGTGCCCACCCAGCGAATTGCCTAATAAAATTACCTTTTCAAACTTTTTGTGTTTTATAAAATCGTGGACAAATTTGGCAAATGCTTTTACGTTGGTCTTTAAAATATTTAGTGTATAAATGGGTAATTCGGGCAGTACCACTTTAAAGCCTTTCTTTGGAAAATAATCAGCTACTCCATCGAAATTACTTAACCCTCCCATTAAGCCGTGTAAAATAACAATTGGTGTACCTTCACCAATTTCAACATATCTAAATTTTCCTTCTTCTTTAATATTTCGCTCCATATATGCGATTTCAATTCGTACAAATATACGACATTAATAAAAAACCGTGTAAAATTAAAGTAGTTTAATTAATAAGTGATGTTTAATCAAAGTATTTAAAACATTTACATTTTTTTAATGTGAAAACTTCTTTATTTTGAAAGATAACCATATATTCTTTAAAGTTATCTAAAAATCTTTAAAAAATCACTTCACTGCTAAAAATCAACAACTTACCTTTCAATACGCTAAGAAAAAAAACTTTTCAACAAAGTGGTAGAAAGTGGTAGAAAGTGGTAAAATTTTACTTACTTTTGTTTTGTAAATAATCTAAAGTCAAATTTTAATGCAACCAATAGTAGGTACATACGAATGTAAAATCGACACCAAAGGAAGGGTGCTAATACCTGCTGCATTGAAAAAACAACTGGTTGCCGTTGGCGAAGGATTCATATTAAAACGCTCTGTTTACGAGAAATGCGTTGAGCTTTGGCCCATGAACGAATGGAACATTATGCTGGAAAAATTAAACGAATTAAATCGTTTTAACCGTAAAGCCGATACGTTCATCCGCAAATTTATGGCAGGTGTAAAGGTAATAGATATTGATGACGCCGGACGCTTGCAGATAAGCAAAGATTTAATAGAATTTGCACGGATTTCAAAAGATGTGGTTTTTTCATCAAAAATCAACCTGATTGAAATTTGGGATAAAGATTTATACGAACAAATTGTAAACGACGAAGAAATGGATTTTGGCGATTTAGCCGAAGAAGTAATGGGAGGAATAACAAATTATGGAGCATAACGAACACGAATACCACAACCCCGTGCTGTTAAAAGAAACGGTTGACGGCTTAAACATAAAACCCGATGGCGTTTATGTAGACGTAACCTTTGGCGGTGGCGGACATTCAAAAGAAATTATGCGCCGTTTAGGTCCCAACGGAAAATTATTTGCTTTTGATCAGGATACCGATGCCTTGGCAAATGCCTTAGATGACGAACGTTTTGTACTGATAAATGAAAATTTCCGTTTCATTAAGCGCTTTTTACGGGTGTATGGAATTAAACAAGTCGATGGAATTTTAGGAGATTTTGGCGTTTCATCGCATCAGTTCGATGTTGCAGAAAGAGGTTTTTCTACCCGTTTTGACGCCGAACTGGATATGCGAATGAACCAAAACAGCAGCTTATCGGCTTATGAAGTAATCAATAATTACGACGAATCAGCCTTAAGCAAAATGTTCTTTACTTATGGTGAATTAAACAACGCTCGCGGTTTAGCTGCCGCCATTGTAACTGCCCGAAAAGAAGAACCGATAAAAAATTCGGAACAATTAAAAACGGTATTGTCACGGTTTTTACCGGCACATAAAAGCAACAAAATACTGGCACAGATTTATCAGGCAATCCGTATTGAAGTTAACGAAGAAATTGTTGTTTTAAAAGAGTTTTTAGAACAAGCCTTAGAATTACTAAAGCCGGGCGGACGATTAAGCGTTATATCGTATCATTCATTAGAAGACCGCCAGGTAAAACGCTTCATTAAAAACGGAATGTTTGAAGGCGAACCGGAACGCGATTTTTTTGGACGATACAACGTTCCTCTTAAATCAATAGGAAAATTAATCGTTCCATCTGAAGAAGAAATTAAACAGAACAATCGTGCACGAAGTGCCAAATTAAGAATAGCAGAAAAAAATTAAAATGGGTTTAAACAGTATAATAAAAGCAAAATTTTTAGTCGAAGGGCAATCGCTGAAGAATTGGCTTTTTATTATATACATTGTTTTTTGGACGTTGGTGCTTATTGCAAACAACCACTTTTACGAACAAAAAATGATGCGGGTTAAAGAATTAACCGAGCAGGTTAAAGAATTGCGATCTGAATTTGTTGATAAAAGATCTGAATTGATGCAATTGCGAATGGAATCGAACATTTCTAAACAAATGGAAGTTTATGAAATTTTACCGTCATCGGTCCCTCCTAAAAAAATCAAGGTTGTTGTCGAGAAAGAAAAAAAATGGTATAAACTATGGGATTAGCAAAAAAGAGCGAAAATAACAGGATTTACTTTGTTTTCTTTGGAATGTTAGCCATTGGTATCGCCATTTTTGCCAAAATGAGTATTATTCAGTTTAAAGAAGGCGAGCATTGGCGCAGCAAAGCAGACAGCTTAACCATTAAAGACGAAATTATTCCTGCAAACCGCGGAAATATCTATTCAGCCGATGGTAGTCTGTTGGCAACATCTATCCCGAAATACACTGTTTATTTTGACCCGATGTCGCCATCAACTGAAAATTTCGAGAAGTATATTCGTCCGTTTTCTGATTCATTGGCAAAATTTATCCCTAAGCAAACGGCAGGTCAGTACGAAGCTTATTTTCGCAAAGCACGTTCAAACAAAAAAAGATACATACACATTGCCTCCAAATTAAGCTATACGCAGTATATGAAACTAAAATCGTTTCCGCTGTTTAACTTAGGAAAATACAAAGGCGGAATGATTGTAAACCAGGTAAATGTACGCGAATATCCCATGGGAATGATCGCCAACAGAACCATAGGTTACGAACGTGTCAACGATGATAAAACAATAACCAGAAAAGGAATTGAAGCGGCTTTTACCGATTATCTTACAGGTAAAGAAGGTAGACGAAAAGTTCAGAAAATGTCTAAAAACCTGTGGAAACCCATTCACGATGAAAACGAAATAGATCCACAAGACGGTTACGACATTACCACAACCATTGATGTATATATTCAGGATATTGCACATCACGCTTTATTAAGTTCATTGGAATATTACGAGGCAGATCACGGAACGGTAGTGGTTATGGAAACAAATACCGGCGAGATAAAAGCAATTTCAAATCTTGGAAAAATCGGCGATGGTTCTTATACAGAAACGGTTAATTATGCCGTGTTAGAACGTCACGATCCGGGCTCAACCTTTAAGCTTGCATCTTATTTGGCTCTGTTAGATGATGGGAAAGCCGATACCGCAACCATTTACGATACCCATAACGGAGTAGTAACCTTTTTTAACAGAAGAGTGACCGATTCTAACAGAAGAGGCTACGGTAAAATTTCATTGGCACGCGGTTTTGAAGTTTCATCAAACACCGTAGCTACTCAAGCCGTGTATCAGGCATATAAAGACAATCCAAAAGCTTTCACAGATAAAATGAAAGAATTTGGTTTTAACCAAACTTTGGGATTGGATTTAAAAGGGGAACCTGCATCATACATTCCCGTACCGGGCGATCGCAATTGGAGTAAAATTGCCTTGCCGTGGATGGCGTATGGTTACGGAATTTTGGTAACGCCGTTGCAGACTTTAACATTATACAATGCCGTTGCAAACAATGGCGAAATGGTAAAACCGCACTTTGTAAAAGAAATACGCGATGTAAACAACACCTTGCAAACATTTGAAAAGGAAGTAATTAATCCGCAAATTGTAAAACCTGAAGTCATCAAAAAAATGCAGGCGGTTATGAAAAATGTGGTCATCAGAGGTTCAGGAAAAAGATTGTACTCACCCGATTTTTCAATGGCAGGAAAAACCGGAACGGCACAGATGAACTACGGTAAAGCAAAAGGCGGTATGTATTACGCATCATCGTTTGTAGGGTATTTTCCGGCTGATAATCCAAAGTATTCATGCATTGTGGTTATTCACCGTCCCACAAAACACAGCTATTACGGCGGCGATGTGGCAGGTCCGGTCTTTAAACGCATTGCCCAAAAAATATTTACCGACGTGCCTTCGCTAAACGAAATTAAAGATATTGAATCGCCATTGCCAAAAGCGGTTAAAAGCTATAAAAACTATTATGCAAACGTAAAACAATCGGGTAACGTTATGCCCGATGTGGTGGGATTACCGGCAATGGATGCCGTGGCAATTCTCGAAAATTTAGGTTTAAAAGTTCAAACCGCAGGTACAGGAAAAGTCATCCGACAATCGATTAAAAACGGAGAAAAAATTACAAAACAACAAACAATTACATTAGAATTAAGTTGAAAAAATTAAAAGACATATTATACAAAGTATCCATTGATGCTGTTCGGGGATCCACCAGTGTGGAGGTTTCGGATATTGTCTTTGATTCTCGTAAAGTATCTCAAAACTGTGTGTTTATTGCACAAAAAGGTACCCTTTCAAATGGGCACGATTACATAGAAAAAGCCGTTGAAAATGGTGCTGTTGCTATTATCTATGAAGATACTCCGGCTACTTTTCTTGATACGGTAACTTATGTAAAGGTTAACGATACTAATGATGCACTGGCACATATCGCTTCTAATTTTTACAACAATCCGTCAGAGAAATTAGCATTGGTCGGCATTACAGGCACAAATGGTAAAACCACTATTGCCACCTTATTACATCAATTGTTTACAAGGGCAGGCTATAAAGTGGGTTTGTTATCTACCGTAAAAATATTAGTGGGCGAAGAAGAATATCCCGCAACCCACACCACACCCGATTCTATAACGATCAACCGCTATTTAAACCAAATGGTTCAGGCAGGTTGCAGTTATTGTTTTATGGAAGTAAGTTCACACGGCATTGCCCAGAAACGCACTGCCGCACTGGCTTTTAAAGGAGGAATTTTCACAAATTTATCGCACGATCATTTAGATTATCACAAAACATTTGCAGAGTATCGTAATGTAAAAAAATCATTTTTCGATTCACTCGCTAAAACATCTTTTGCCATCAGTAATGCCGATGACAAAAATGGTACTTATATATTGCAAAACTGCTCTGCAAAAAAAATTATGTACAGCATTCAGAATGTGGCTGACGTTCATGGAAAAATCATTGAAAGCCAATTCAACGGAATGCTGTTAAACATCAACAACCAAGAAGTTTGGGTGCAGCTGATCGGTAAATTCAACGCATCGAATTTACTGGCAATTTACACAGCTGCAACCGAATTGGGTTTAGGCAAAGAAGAAGTTTTACTGCACTTAAGCACGTTAAAAAGCGTATCAGGACGCTTTCAGTTTATTGTATCGAAAACCAAAATAACGGCAATTGTAGATTACGCTCACACACCCGATGCCTTAGAAAACGTATTAAAAACCATTTCGGAAATAAGAACGTTTAATGAACAGGTGTTTACGGTTGTTGGCTGTGGTGGAAACCGCGACAAAGAAAAACGTCCGGTTATGGGACGCATTGCAACTGAAATGAGCGATACAGTGATTTTTACATCAGACAATCCGCGAAACGAAGATCCTTTTGAAATTTTAAAAGAGATCGAAAGCGGTGTAGAAGCTCAAAATACCAACCGGTACATCACAATCGAAGATCGTCATCAGGCAATAAAAACGGCTTGTAAAATGGCTAAGCAGGGCGACATCATCTTAATTGCAGGTAAAGGGCACGAAGATTATCAGGAAATTAAAGGGGTAAAACACCACTTTAACGATATGGAAGAAGTTATCAAATTTTTAAACGAATTCAATAAGTAAAATGCTGTACTACTTATTAAAATATTTAGACTCATTGTTCGATTTTCCGGGATCGGCACTATACCAATTCATCACTTTCCGTTCAGGAATGGCGTTTATCTTGTCGTTGTTGATCTCAACCATATTCGGTAAAAAAATCATCAGCTATCTGCGTCGTCAGCAAATTGGCGAAACGGTGCGCGAATTAGGATTGGAAGGACAAAACGAAAAAGCCGGAACACCAACAATGGGTGGAATCATCATAATTATGGCAACGTTGATTCCGGTACTTTTATTAGCACGATTAGAAAATATTTATGTGTTGGTTTTGATCTTAACCACCGTTTGGATGGGAGTTATAGGATTTTTAGACGATTACATCAAAGTTTTTAAAAAGGATAAAGAAGGATTAAAAGGAAAATTTAAAGTTGTTGGACAAATTGGGTTAGGAGTTATTGTTGGAGCTATCTTTTATTTTCATCCAAATGTTACCGTGCGCGACACACCAAGTATCCTGTTAGAAACCGGAACCACAAGTCAGTTTGATATCAAATCGACCGCTACGACCATTCCATTTTTAAAGAACAACGAATTTGATTACGGACAGCTGATTTCTTGGATGGGCGACGGATATGAAAATTACGTTTGGCTGATTTTTATTCCCATTGTGATTTTCATTGTAACAGCAGTTTCAAACGGTGCCAATCTAACCGACGGTATCGATGGATTGGCAGCAGGAACATCGGCAATTACCGTTGTAGCCCTGGGAATTTTTGCGTTTGTTTCGGGGAACTTCATTTTTGCGAATTACCTGAACATTATGTACATACCCAATTCGGGTGAAATGACGGTTTTCATCGCTGCCTTTGTAGGGGCGCTCGTCGGTTTCCTTTGGTACAATGCCTTTCCGGCACAAGTTTTTATGGGCGATACCGGAAGTTTAACCATAGGCGGAGTCATTGCCGTTTTGGCAATTGCGGTTCGCAAAGAACTGCTAATCCCTGTTTTATGTGGAATTTTTCTGGCAGAAAATTTATCGGTGGTGTTACAGGTTTCGTATTTTAAATATACCAAACGAAAATATGGCGAAGGCAGGCGTATTTTGTTGATGTCTCCCCTACACCATCATTACCAGAAAAAAGGCTACCACGAAAGTAAGATCGTTACCCGTTTTTGGATTGTAGGAATCTTTTTAGCCATTTTCTGTGTAGTATCATTAAAATTAAGATAAAAATGAGACTGGTTATTTTAGGTGGAGGCGAAAGTGGTGTAGGCACTGCTTTGTTAGGAAAAAAAGAAGGTTACGAAGTTTTTGTATCTGATTTTGGATCCATCAGCGAAAAGTATCAACAAGTTCTTATACAAAATGAAATCGATTGGGAACAGCAGCAACACACCGAAGATAAAATAGTAAATGCCGATGTTGTGGTAAAAAGCCCAGGCATTCCGGACAAAGCTCCCATCGTTAAAAAATTGCGTGAGAAAGGTGTAAAGGTTATTTCAGAAATCGAATTTGTGTATGGCTTTGCTAAAAACACCTCGGTTGCAATTACGGGCAGCAACGGTAAAACCACCACTACCCTTTTAACCTATCATTTGTTAAAACAGGGCGGTTTAGATGTGGGACTGGCAGGAAACATAGGTGAAAGTTACGCAAAACAAGTTGCCATTGATCCCGAAAAGTTGTTTGTGCTGGAATTAAGCAGTTTTCAGTTAGACGGAAACATCAATTACAAACCGCACATCGCCGTAATCACAAACATCAGTCCCGATCATTTAGATCGATATGATTATAAATACGAGAATTATATTGCATCAAAATTCCGTATCACAATGAATCAAACCAGCGAAGACTATTTGATTTACGATGCAGACGACCAAGCCATAAACAATTGGCTTAAGAACAATAAAACAAACACACAGTTGGTTCCTTTTTCACTAACAAAAACAGTTGAAAACGGCGCCTATTTAAAGGACAATAATATTATAGCAATGATAAATAACGAAGAAATCACTATTCCGGTAAACGAAATTGCAATTGAAGGTAAACACAACGTAAAAAATGCTATGGCAGCCACATTAGTTGCGCAAATGATGCGCGTTCGCAAACAAACCATCCGCGAGAGTTTGTCAAATTTTCAAAATGCAGAACACCGTTTAGAGAAAGTTGCTAAAATTAATAAAGTGCAATACATCAACGATTCTAAAGCAACAAATGTAAATGCTACTTATTTTGCTTTGGAAAGCATGACTGCACCAACCGTATGGATCGTTGGCGGTATAGACAAGGGGAACGATTACGATGAATTAATGTCTTTTGTACACGAAAAAGTAAAAGCCATTATTTGTCTGGGAATCGACAACACAAAAATCATCAATGCGTTTTCGCCGATTGTCGATGTAATTGTTGAAGCTTCATCAATGCAGGAGGCCGTAAAACTGGCTGCGAGTGCAGCAGAAGAAGGCGACACCGTTTTGCTTTCTCCGGCTTGTGCAAGTTTCGATTTATTTTCAAGTTATGAAGAGCGCGGAACACAATTTAAAAACGAAGTACATAAATTATAGAAAACAATGAGAAAGTTATTATCCCAATTTCAAGGCGATAAAGCTATATGGGCGTACGTGGTACTATTAGCCCTGTTCTCATTTATGCCTGTATTTAGTGCCAGCACCAACCTGGTTCACGTTGTTGGTACAGGTACCATTGTGGGGTTGCTTTTTAAACATTTCGGACATATTTTCGTAGGGATTGTCATTATATTTTTCATCCACCGCATTCCGTTTGATCGTTTAAAGTTCATTGCTCCCATTGCGTGGGTACCGGTAACCGCCTTGTTAGTCATCACTTCTTTCCAAGGTATGATGATTGGCGGGGCCAATGCAAGCCGGTGGTTAAAAATTCCGTTGTTAAACATCTCTTTTCAGCCGTCATCATTAGGCTGGATTGCTTTAATAGCCTATATTTCGTGGTTTTTATGGCGTTTTGCCGATGAAAAATACACCTTTGGCTGGTCTCTTTTATGGCTTGGCGTACCCATTGGTGCCGTTGTATTACCCATTTTACCATCAAATTTATCAACCGCCGCCATAATACTTTTCACTATTGCCTTATTGCTTTATGTAGGAAAATATCCTATGAAGTACATGGCAAAAATTATTGCAGCAGGTGCTATATTGATTGTTGTTGCAATTGGAATGTTTAAGGCTTTCCCCGATATGGCCCCCTCGCGTTATAAAACATGGGAAGCCCGTTTTGACCGTTTTGGTTCTGAAGATAAAGACGAAGACCGTTACCAGATCGACAATGCGAAGATCGCCATTGCACAAGGACAAATGTTTGGTGTGGGTCCGGGAAAAAGCGTTCAGAAGAATTTTCTTCCGCAATCATCATCCGATTTTATCTATGCCATTATTGTCGAAGAATTTGGTTTTTTAGGCGGAATTTCCATATTGATTGTCTATGTACTGCTTTTGTTCCGGTTTTTAGTAGTCAGCAGAAAAGCACCAAATTTATTTGGAAAATACCTTGCTTTCGGACTCGGGTTTTCCATCATTTTTCAGGCATTTATCAATATGGGCGTGGCGGTAGAGATTTTCCCGACAACCGGCCAGCCATTGCCTTTGGTTAGTTCGGGTGGTACATCTATCTGGATGACGTGCGTGTCATTGGGAATTATTCTCAGCATTTCACGGAAAGAAGAACAGGTCAAACAACAATTGGCAGATCGCGAACGCAGACAAGAAGAGTTCAAACAATTGTTAGAAGAGCAAGAAACAGCATCAATTGAAGAAGATTTAGATGATAACCCCATGCAGGCAGTTTTAAATAAATAGTTATGAAAGCAAATCCAAAATTTATCATTAGCGGCGGCGGCACAGGCGGACACATTTATCCGGCAATTGCCATAGCAAACGAGATCAAAGCGCAGATTCCTGATGCCGAAATTCTATTTGTGGGCGCACAGGATAAAATGGAAATGCAGAAAGTACCTCAAGCCGGCTACAAAATTGAAGGTCTTTGGATTTCGGGCATTCAGCGCAAAATAACTTTGGATAACGTCCTATTTCCATTAAAGTTTTTATCAAGCTTAATGAAATCGAGAAAAATCATCAAAGAATTTAAACCCGATGTAGTCATCGGAACCGGCGGATTTGCAAGCGGTGCCGTAGTAAAAGTGGCCCAACAAATGAATATTCCTACGGTGATACAAGAACAAAACTCGTATCCGGGCATTACCAATAAAATGTTGGCTCCAAAAGCAAATGCCATTTGCGTGGCTTATGATGGATTGACTACTTATTTTAAATCAAAAAACATTGTAAAAACAGGAAATCCGGTTCGCCAGGATTTATTAAATATAGATGAAAAACGTGAAGAAGGACAACTTTTTTACGGTTTACAAAAAGATAAAAAAACAGTAGTTGTTTTAGGCGGAAGCTTGGGTGCACGCAGAATCAATCAGTTGGTAGAAAAAGAACTGCCGTTTTTTAAAGAACAAAATGTTCAGGTAATCTGGCAATGTGGTAAGTTTTACATCAATGAATATAAAAAATACCACAACAACGAAGACGTCTTGGTTTTTGATTTCATAGAACGGATGGATTTGTTGTTTGCTGCAGCCGATGTAATCGTTTCAAGAGCAGGCGCATCATCGGTTTCGGAACTTGCAATTGTGAGCAAACCGGTTATTTTTATTCCGTCACCCAATGTAGCAGAAGACCACCAAACCAAAAATGCCAAAAGCATTACCGATAAAAACGCCGCAGTTTTATTGAAAGAAACTGATTTAGACAGTCAGTTCCAGGAACAAATGCTTCGCTTGTTAACAAACGATCAGGTCGTTGAAGCGTTATCAAAAAACATTAAAACACTGGCATTACCAAATGCCACAAAAGATATCGTAAAAGAAATTTTTAAGTTGATAAATGACTAATTACAAAAACATATTTTTTCTTGGAATCGGTGGTATCGGCATGAGTGCCCTGGCTCGTTATTTTAAGCGTATCGGTAAAAACGTTACCGGTTACGACAAAACGCCTACGCATTTAACACACGAGCTGGAAGCAGAAGGAATTGCCATTCATTACACCGATGCTTTGGAAAACATCAACGAAAGTTACCGAAACAACAGCGATACGTTGGTGGTTTACACACCGGCAATTCCAAAAGAACACCAGGAGTTGAATTATTTCCGTTTAAATAATTTCACCATAAAAAAACGTGCCGAAGTTTTGGGTTTAATTACTCAAAACACCTTTTCATTAGCAGTTGCAGGAACCCACGGAAAAACCACCACATCGAGTATGCTGGCACATATTCTGGTAGCCGCAAACGCTCCGGCAACCGGTTTTTTAGGCGGGGTTTTAGAAGGATATGACAGTAATTTAATAGGCAACGGCACAAAAGTTTCTGTGGTAGAAGCCGATGAGTTCGATCGTTCGTTTTTGCATCTGCACCCGAATATTGCCTGTGTTATTTCAGACGATGCAGACCATTTAGATATTTACGGCACTAACGATGCCATTAAATCATCTTTTGCAGAATTTGCTGCAAAAATTGACAACCCGGAACATTTGTTCATTGCACAAGGTATTAAAAACATCAACGGTACCGAGGTTTCCGTTGACGGAACAGCAATGATCAATGCGCATAATTTAAGATTCGAAAACGGTAAACGCGTATTTGACTTAGATTTTAAAGGAGAAAAGATACAGGATATTAAATTATCAATGCCCGGCAAACACAATGTGATGAACGCTACCCTTGCCTTTTCAATGGCAAAAACCTATGGTTTGACAAACGATCAAATTAAAGCCGGATTAAACAGCTTTAAAGGCATCCGCAGACGTTTTTCGTTCAAGATCAACACAAAAAAGTTGGTAATGATTGATGATTACGCTCATCATCCCACAGAAATTAACGCGGTAAGCCAGGCGGTACACGAAATGTATCCAGATAAGCAGATTACGGCTGTGTTTCAACCCCATTTATTCTCTCGCACAAGGGATTTCATGGATGGATTTGCAGAAAGTTTATCAACATTTAACAACGTCATTTTGCTTGAAATCTACCCAGCACGGGAGTTACCGATAGAAAACATTAATTCAACAATGTTGATAAATAAGATAAAATCGCCTTCTAAAATTTTGTTGCAAAAAGAAGAATTAGTATCTTTTTTATCAGAAAACACACCAGAAGTTCTTGTAATTATCGGCGCAGGAGATGTAGGCGAAATGGTAGATGAAATTAAAACAACATTAGAAAAAAATAATTGATAAAATGATTAAAAAAATCAATTGGTTCGATGTATTTTTGGCGTTTGTAACTATCGCTATGTTTTCGTTGTTAGCCTTTGCCAACAGCCGGAACAGTGCGCGTTACATTGAACAGGTTGATATAAAATTATTGAGTTCTGACAATCACTTTATTACGCAGGAAATGGTAGAAAAATTAATTGTTCAAACCTTTCCCCGCGATTCAAAGATAATAAACAGTGACCTGAACCTTAAAAAGATTGAAGACCAGCTGAATCATCATTCAATGATTGCAAACTCGGAGGTTTTTGTAGATGTTGACGGGAAATTGCATGCAGAGGTTACCCAGAAAAAAGCCATGGCACGCGTAATGAACGGCAGTGGTTCATTTTATATTGATGAAAACGGCGATAAAATGCCCTTATCAAATCAGTTTAGTGCTCATGTACCCATTGTGTACGGCGAATTGAAACCAAATAACAGAGAAGTTTTTGCTGACTTATTGAATACCATCAACAACGACGAGTTTTTAAAAACCTCGATAACAAGTATTAAAATAAACAGTGATCAATCGTTGATCTTTTCAGTAAGAGAATACGATTATTCCATAGAATTCGGTCACTTGAAAGAAATAGAAAAAAAGTTTGACAATTACAAAGCTTTTGTACATTATTCAAAAAAAGACACCCTTATTGGATATTACAAAAACGTTAATTTGAGATTTACAGAGCAAGTAATTTGCACGAAATAAAAGGATATGAATAAAGAAAGCATTGCTGTAGGATTAGATATTGGAACAACGAAAATTGTTGCAATGGTAGGTAAAAGGAACGAGTACGGAAAACTTGAAATTCTGGGTATTGGTAACGCAAAAAGTTTAGGCGTAAAACGCGGTGTTGTTAACAATATAACGCAAACCATACAATCTATTCAATATGCGGTGGCACAGGCATCAGCAGAAGCAGGATGTAAAATTAACGATGTGGTTTTGGGAATTGCCGGGCAGCACATTCGCAGTATCCACCATCAGGAATACATTACACGCGACAAGCCCGATATCGTAATTTCTGAATTAGACATCGACAAGTTAATCGCTCAGGTACAAAAGCTGAATATGCTACCGGGCGAAGAAATTATCCACGTACTGCCACAAGAATTTAAGGTTGATGAAGAAGGCGGAATTAAAGAACCCATTGGTATGTACGGCCGCCGTTTAGAAGCAAGCTTTCACGTGGTTGTAGGGCAATCGGCATCGATCAGAAACGCGGGCAGATGCGTAAAAGATTCCGGTTTAGAACTGTCTGGTTTAACCTTAGAACCATTAGCATCAGCAGATGCGGTTTTAAGCCATGAAGAAAAAGAAGCCGGCGTTGCGTTAATAGACATAGGTGGCGGTACCACAGATTTAGCCATTTTTAAAGACGGCATTATTCGCCACACAGCGGTAATTCCGTTTGGCGGAAATGTGATTACAGAAGACATTAAAGAAGGCTGTTCTATCATTGAGAAACAGGCAGAACAGTTAAAAATACGCTTTGGATCGGCTTGGCCGGGAGAAAATAAAGACAACGAAATTGTTTCTATCCCGGGATTAAGAGGTCAGGAAGCAAAAGAAATATCCTTAAAAAACCTTTCAAAAATCATTCACGCGCGCGTGGTTGAAATCATTGATATGGTTTTTTCAGAAATAAAAGCCTACGGATACGACAATCCCCGTAAAAAATTAATTGCAGGAATTGTACTAACAGGCGGCGGATCTGAACTAAAACACATTAAACAACTGGTTGAATACATTACCGGAATTGATACGCGTATTGGATATCCCAACGAGCATATTTCGGGCGAATCAGCAAAATTGGTCTCAAGACCATTATTTGCCACGGCAGTTGGTTTGATGATGGAAAGCGACATTAACAATTCGCGCAGCCGCATATACGTTCAGGAACATCCGGGTTCTGTAAAAATTCAGGCAAAAACAGAACCTATCGGTACACCGGTTGAAAACAACAGCGTTCCCCTTAAAATGAACACGATTACCGACAAACCGCAACAAAAAACAGAACAACCCGAAAATAACCAAGACGAACAAACAGACGTGGAACAAGGCACATCGGCATATATTGAAAACCGTTTCCTTGGAAAATTTATAAAAAAGTTTAAAGATTTTATTGACAAAGCAGAGTAAAAGAAAAACACCTCAACTATATGGATCAAGTTTTTGAAAATTTAGCATTCTCTCCAGATTTGCCAAAAAACAAATCGAATGTAATTAAAGTAATTGGAGTTGGTGGTGGTGGTAGCAATGCCATTAATCACATGTATAATCAGGGTATTAAAGGAGTAGATTTTGTGGTTTGCAATACAGACTCTCAGGCATTAAACAACAGTCCCGTGCCTATAAAAATTCAGTTAGGGGTTACTTTAACCGAAGGATTAGGTGCAGGCGCAAATCCTGAAGTGGGACAACAATCAGCCCTTGAAAGCATTGAGGAAATCGAACAGTTTTTAGACACCAATACCAAAATGGTTTTCATTACTGCCGGAATGGGCGGTGGAACCGGTACCGGTGCTGCACCTGTCATTGCCCAATTAGCTAAAGACCGTGATATTTTAACAGTGGGTATTGTTACGATTCCTTTCCAGTTTGAAGGAAAAGTACGTCAGGAACAAGCATTGCGCGGTGTGGAAAACCTACGCAAAAACGTTGATTCATTAATTGTGATCAACAACAACAAATTGCGCGAAGTTTACGGAAACTTAGGCTTCAAGGCAGGTTTCTCTAAAGCCGATGAAGTGTTAGCCACCGCATCTCGTGGTATTGCAGAAGTAATTACACATCACTACACGCAAAATATCGATTTAAAAGACGCTAAAACCGTTTTATCTAATTCGGGCACAGCCATTATGGGATCGGCAGAAGCAAGCGGAGAAAATCGTGCAAAAGAAGCTATTGTCAGTGCATTAGACTCTCCGTTGTTGAACGACAATAAGATTACCGGAGCCAAAAACGTATTGTTATTGATTGTTTCAGGCGAAAACGAAATCACTATTGATGAAATTGGCGAAATCAATGACCACATTCAAATGGAAGCAGGTCACAATGCGAACATCATTATGGGAGTTGGTGAAGACGCTGCTTTAGGTGATGCTATTTCGGTAACAATTATTGCTACAGGTTTCGATGTGGAGCAACAAAAAATAATTGTAAACGCAAACGATGAAAGCAAAAACAAAATCATTCATCATTTAGGCGAAGAACAAAAAGCAACGACTGATTTAACCGGAAATAATGCACCGCTATTTACAAACGCGCCGACACCAGATCAGCCTTTGCAAAACAATACAGGTCATCAGGCGGTTCCAAAAATCGTTTATAATTTAGATGACGAGCCCGTAAAACAGCCAAACAGCGAAGTTGAAAAAAAAACAATAGTTCAAACTCAGCCTTCTGAAAGCGTTCAGAACATGAATTTAACACCTGATAATCAAGCAGAAACAATTCGTCAAAATAATGAACCTCAAAGTACTGTTAAAACAACCGACATTCGCAACATTGTTGTAAACGAACCAAAATTTGTCATTGTAAAGCCACAACAAGTCGTTAAAGAAACCGAAAACGTTATGGCAGAACAGTTTTCATTTGATTTGCAACAACAAGAGAATGATTTTTCTGAACAACAGAACGAATTCTCATTTGAGATTCAATCACACGAAGAACCGTCTCATCAAGCAGTCTCGGAACCAAAAGAGGAAATCATCCGTTACGATTTAAATGATTATATGGAAGTTGAAGAGCAGTTGTTAAACTCAAAACAAGAAGTTGCCGAGCCAATAAAAGAAGATGAAGCATTGTCGTTTACCGTTCGAACAGAACAACCCGAAGTATCGCAACAACGCTTGATTATTGATGAAAATTCCCCGATGGAAACATCAATAAACGATATTTTGCGTGAACGGGCTGAAGAACGCAAACGCAAAATGAAAGAATTTAACCATAAATTCAATGCCGCATCAACTCAGATCAATGATTTAGAAAAAGAACCGGCATACAAACGAATGGGTGTTGATTTAACACAAGACCACTCAAGCAACGTTTCGCGCACCTCGGTTTCATCAGACCGAAACAACGATATCCAGCTGCGTTCTAACAATTCATTCTTACACGACAATGTAGACTAATTTAATTAGATTTATATTTACCTTACCTCAAAAAGACGCTTTCTTTTTGAGGTTTTTTATTTATATTTGTGCTTCTAAATTTAGAGCCATGAGTTTACAAACAAATATAACAGCAGCTTTGAAAGAAGCTATGAAAACCAAAGATCAGATCGCATTAGAATCGTTACGTGCAATTAAATCGGAAATTTTGCTGGCACAAACATCAGGCAGCGGTACCGAATTAATCGAAGCCGACGAAATTAAGCTGTTGCAAAAACTGGTTAAACAACGTAAAGATGCGGCTGCCATTTTTGTGGAACAAGGCAGAAACGACTTGGCAGACCCGGAATTGGCTCAGGCAAAAGTAATTGAACAGTTTTTACCTGCACAATTATCAGAAGCTGAAGTAGAAGAAGTCATTAAAACCATTATAGCAGAAGGAAATTTTGCCGGAATGCAGTCTATGGGTCAGGTAATGGGATTGGCAAACGCCAAATTAGCAGGATCAGCTGACGGTAAAACCATTTCTACCATCGTTAAAAAACTTTTAACAGCTTAAATAACCTTATAACGTCTTCGTAGTTCAAAGGATAGAATGTCAGATTCCGGTTCTGATGATGTGGGTTCGAATCCCGCCGAGGACACTTTTTAAAGAGATCTCATTACTCTTGCAACATTAAACGTATTGGAATCTTAAAACGGATACGCACAGCTTCCCCATCGATCTCTATAGGGTTCATCCGGACGGTTTTGATCACGCGTACCGCTTCTTTATCACAGGCAGCACACAATCCTTTTTCAATCACAACATCTTTTACCGTGCCGTCTTTCTCAACGACAAATTCGGCATAAATCGTTCCGCTTACACCCTCTCTATAAGCCTCCTGCGGATACCGGTAGTTTTCAGCTATATAAGCTGATACGCTTTTATTGTAAATGGTTTTATACAATGACACATTCTCTATCTTTATACTGTCCTTATCAGAACCAGCAACCTCTTCAAGATTCTGCGAAAACCCCGTTATAGAAAACACACCGAAAATTAATGCTAAAAATACTTTCATAAGCATAAAGATAAAAAAATTTAAGCGTTTTAAGTTGACATTCTTGCTTTAGAAATTTTAGTATCATTTCCTCTTTCAAACATTCTTTAATTAAATCCTTAAAAATCACCTTTCTTGAAAAATTTGTAAAATAACTTTATAATGAATTTAAGAAGAGATAGATCTTAAGTCATACAATTTATTTGTAACTACTCTTTGAAGTATTGATTCATTCAATAAAAAAAGGGTATGACTGTTGTAGTCAAACCCTTTTTCAAATAAATTAACAATTTTAATTCTTTTTTCTAAATACCTGTTTTTAATTACATTTCCACAATAATAAACTCAGACCTACGGTTCATTTGGTGTTCTTCTTCCGAACATTTAACCCCGTCTGCGCAGTCGTTTATCAATTCTCGTTCGCCATAACCTTTCGCAGTTAATCTCGACGCATCGATTCCCTGGTCTATCAACCATTTACGGGTTGATTTTGCACGGCGGTCAGACAACTGGTCGTTGTATTTGTGCGATGCACGGCTGTCGGTATGTGAACGGATATCGATCTTCATTTCAGGATATTCTTCCAATACCGCCAGTACCTTGGCTAATTCCAATGCTGCATCAGGACGGATGTTATCCTTATCTAAATCAAAATAAATCGGATTTAAATTCAACACCTTAAACAAATCGTCGCCTTCTTTGACCGGTGTTTTTACCGGTTCTAACGCTAAGGTTAAATAGGTAACGCCTGTTTTGCTTGACAAATATGTTTCGCGTTCTGCTGTTTGGTACCCTTCTTTCGCTGCTTTTACACGATACGATGTTCCACAATCGAATTCTTTGTTAAACCTGTACGTTCCGTTTTCATATTTGCTGATGCTGTTCTGATCTTTATACATATAATCGTACAGCGTTAAACCCGCATCGCTGATTACATCACGTGTTTTTGCATCGACTACAGTAACTATCAAATCCTGAACGCATTCCAGTTGCAAGGCACGATTTTCTACAAAACTATAAATGTCGTCGTTTCCTTTCCCACCTTCACGGTTAGAACTAAAAAAGCCCCGATTGTCTTCCGGATTGATGTAATACGCAAAATCATCGGCTTTTGAGTTGACCGGTTCGCCTACGTTCTGTACTTCGCCAAAAGTGCCGTTACCATAGGTTTTTACTCCGTAAACATCCAATCCTCCCAAACCTACACGTCCGTCGCTCGAAAAATACAATTCGTCATTATCGGTGATAAACGGAAAAGTCTCACGAGCTTCGGTATTAATTGCAGGTCCCAGATTTTCCGGTCCGCCGAAGGTTCCATTGTCGTGGATTGAAACGCGCCAGATATCCGATTGTCCATAACCTCCCGGACGATCACTTGCAAAATACATCAGCTTTTCATCTTTACTTAAAACGGGATGTGCCGTACTGAATGAATCTCCGTTAAAAGGCAATTCTTCCACATCTGACCACTGCCCGTTTTTCAAATGTGCCTTGTAAATTTTAAGCCTGGTATTTTTATCAGCATCGTACTTACGCGTATTATTTACCATATTGTTACGGGTAAAATACATTGTTTGTCCGTCTTTGGTAATAACAGCTGTTGATTCGTTCAACCTGCTTTTAACATCGCCCTTAACACGTGTTACTTTTTGCTTGCTGTTTTCGTCAGCATTTAGCGGATAATTATACACGCTGGTAAAAGACTCACCTGCCCAGGTATGTACTTTTTTAGATAAGCTGCCCGTATCTCTGGCGCTGGTAAAATACAGCCGGTTGTTATGCACATAACTGCCGTAATCGGAATAAGGCGTATTGATTTCTAAATTCTGCAGGTTGTTATAACGCCCCGAATTTTGTTTGATTTGATCTTTAAGTTCCGATTCATTTTTGCGGAATTGTGCTATCTGGGTTTGGCTTCCGGCTTTGCTTACAAATTCATCGTAGTAACCTTTAGCATCTACATCGTTACCGGTGTGCTGCAATGTCTGCGCATAGCGGTAATAATATTCGGTGGCTATTCCAACTCAGGTAAAAGCGAAACAAAATCTTCGAAAAACAAAGGTAAAAACGACATCTGGATCGTTAAGATAAACGCACGCGGCGACCAGGAGTGGCAGCACAGCTATGGTGGTGACGGCGATGACCGGCTGATACAGATCAAACAGGTTAAAGGTGGCGGCTATGTGATTGCAGGAACGACCAATTCAGGAAAAAACGATCAAAAAGCGGAAGATAAATTCGGCGGACTGGATTACTGGATCATCAAAACCGACAAACAAGGCAAAGTAGAATGGGAACAGTCGTTCGGCGGTATCTATAACGACGAACCGCGAACCATAATTGAAACCGAAAACGGATTCGTTATCGGCGGTGTTTCTAACTCGCCGGCATCGGGCAGCAAACTAAAAGACGGCTACGGCGGTTACGACCTGTGGATTCTGGAACTGGACAATAAGGGAAACAAATTAAACGAATATGTTTTAGGAAGTGAAAATGACGACCAGCTCAACGAGATCTTAATAAACGAAGACAAAAGTGGCTATACCCTTACAGGAAATACCTATTCTGAAAACGGTACGGGTAACCTAACGGTAAAAGCAGAAAAAGGCAGCGACTTTTTTGTAATCAACACCGACAACAACTTTACTCCTACTTCACAGTATGGTTTTGATTTAGAAGGAAGTGAATTTTTAACTTCAACCGCTGTAACGTCAAACAAAAACCTGTTGCTTTCTGGGTACAAAGCCGATGAAAAATCAGGCAAAAAAAGCTATGTGGCTATTGAGGTTAACAACGACGGTGAAATAACATGGGAAAAAGAATTGTCTACAAGCGGTGACGATCTTTTACGTAAGACCGTGATTACCCGCGACGGCGGGCTGGTGTTTGCTGGAAACTCCACAGGCAAAAGTGCCCAATACAAAACATCGGTACAGGGACGTGACGATTACTGGGTGGTAAAACTGGGATCGAAAAACGATGTAAAAGAACCTGAAATAAAAATTGAAGCCTTCCCGAACCCTACAGAAGGCTTTACGCAGATCGTGATCAACCACGAGTATAAGGAAGGTGTGGTCAACGTATATGATTTAAACGGGCGTTTGCTGCATACCGAAGCCTTAAAATACGACATGGTGGCTGTTGATTTAAGCAGATACGCCATGGGAACCTATGTTATCAATATCAAAACCGACGTGGTGAACACCTCGGTAAAAGTCATTAAAAAATAGTTATGAAGAAATTTTTAGTTTTTATCTTATTATTTTTAAATAATCAGAGTAGATTATTTGCACAAATGGAGAGTTATAATTCAAACATATTTACAGATTCTCCAATATCTTTGAGCTCCGGTCACTATAGCTTCAATTTACCTCTATTTAATTCAGCAACATCTAGTGAGCTTGTCAACTTACAGGCTCAGTTATCATACCATTCAAAAAGTGTACGATCGATGTATAGCGGCAGTATGTTTGGTAACGGGTTTAGTTTAAATATCCTACCTGTTATTTCCCGTACAAATGCGACTGATGAGGATAATTTACCAAGTTTATTTCTTGGTGCAAATGGAGTAAGTACCAACCCTGATGTATATTCCTATAACTTATTTGGACTAAGTGGAAAGTTTTTTGTTTACGTCAAAAACGGATCTATGAAAGTTCAAATCGTGGAACAAAATGAATTTGCACAGGTAACAGTTAAGCATGATACGGGTCCTGGTCCAATTCATACTATTGCTTCCTATCAAAATATGTATTTTACCATAATTGATAAAAACGGAACAGAATACATTTTTAAAACGAAAGAAATAAGACCTTACCAGAACACTTCTCAAAACAGGTTCTTAAATATTTATCTGACCGACGTAGTTGATAAATCAGGTAAAGAATTACTAAATTATACCTATAATGACCATATAATTGGTGGAAATACCTTAAAACAAATCTATGAAGTTATTATTCCCAATTACAGTAAATTACGGTTCAATATAATCAATACTACCATTCCTTATGTAAGTACTGTTCAAATCTATGAGGAAAATGCAATTAAAAGAACAATCAGCTTTCAATATAGTGGTGCACATCTTAATACAAGAAATTTAACTAAAATTACGTATCAGGATACCAACAACAAAACCTATTATTACCAGCTCTTATATAATCCGTATGTAGGAACATTGGACGACAGTGGTTTTTATTGGCAAGGTTCATTAGATTACAACGAATTTCCGTATGGTGTAAACTTTAGTTCTGAATTTTCTAATTTAAACCTTTTATCAGGAATGACGAGTGGCGCATTACGAAGAGTGATACTGCCTACAGGTGGAATAATCGACTTTACCTATGAAGTGAACGATATGGAATTGGATGAAAGCAAATTATATACATCTACTATTGAAAATTATGACTTTCTGGAAATTCCAAAAATAGCGACCGTTGTTAACAAAGTAGAAAATAACATATACACACCTTACAAGAGATATACATTTACCATTTCGGAGAGGGCAAAATTGTTTTACAAGATCACTGCAAACGGAACTACTCCAAATCCTGGTGGCGGTGGGGTAATTGTTGATCCGGGAGGTAATCCTGTAGATCCAACCCCTACCTATCCCACTTATAAAATATATAAAAGTACCAATCTGACTACTCCGGTTATCTCCGGTACAGCCAATGCTACTTCTTACAGCAATAGGATTCTAGAGCCGGGTACGTACTATCTTGAATACAAAAATAGCGAAGACAGTAAATTTACCGAAAGATCATTAAAAATACATACTAAACTACAATATTTTATATATGCACCGGGAATACGCATCAAATCGATCAAGGAAATCATAGACAATAAAACAAAAAACGAAACAATATTTCATTACAAGCCGCTCAACCAATTAAATGAAAAAATTTCGAGCGGTTATTCCGGCTATGCTGGTTCTAATTCCAGAACTACATTGAAATATATGAAAGATAAAAACAAAGAGTTTGTATATTACACTGCCGTAACAAAAGAGATAAAGGGCAAAGGTTTTATAGAATATAGTTTTGGTGATAAAATTTTAAATGACAGCCTTATATCAATTGGTAAATATGATAATTTAAGAAAATTCCCAAAAACAGTCAAACGTTATGATTTAAACAAGAATTTAGAAGACGAAATTGTTAACGACTACAATTTTGAGTTTAAACCAATTGAAATTGATGAAAACGTTGTTAATGTCAAGTCACAGGGTGTATTAAAAAATCAGACAACTGAAGCAAAAAACTATATTAATAATCAGAATAACGGCAAAGTAACTAAAAATATCGTTTACTCAACCGATTACCGTTTGCCCATTTCAGAAACGATAACGGATGTTAAAAGTAATGAAACTACAAAGATAGAAAGTACCTATCAAAAATCAGGTAATCAAATTTTGCTTGCCAACACAAGCAAAACCGTAAATAATAACTTACTGTTTAAACGCAATTATAGTTATTCACAAAAATTGATAAATACCACATCATACTTTTATCAATTACATTCTTTCAACGAAGAAAATAAGTTTGGAGAAATAATCAACAGCTATGAGGTAACCCAAACCGACGCAAGTGGAAATGTTTTGGAATATAAAGATAACTTAGGCATTTATCATTGTATTGTATGGGGCTATAATAACAGTAAAAAGCTTTTTCAGATTAGCGATTTAAGATACAGTCAGCTAAACGCTGCTACAATTACCGGATTACAATTTTACACTTCAGCCGAAGGAATAGATGAGTTTAGAGATCCAACAATTATAGCCGGTTTATATACCACTTTAAGGACGGCCCATGCCGATAAGCTTATAACAACTTATACCTATTACCCTAACAAAGGTTTACGCACCGTTACAGATCCTAATGGCAGAACAACATATTACACTTATGATGGTTTTGACAGGTTAAAAGACATTAAGGATCAAGAAGGTAACATAATAAAAAGTTATCAGTATAATTTTATTAACGGGGTAAATTAGATGGATATGAAAAAGTTTATATTATCATTAATAATAACCATTTTTGCGGCAAATGTTTACGCCCAAAGCAGCGGCAAAAATTATATTAAAGAAACTGTTTACAGAACAGAAAGTAATGTTGAAGGAAATATTGGTTTCCTTACACCACCAAATTTTGAAAACATTATATATTTTGACAAACTGGGAAGACCGGAACAGCTTATTGAAAAAAACGCGTCGCCTGTTGACCAGCAAAATATAGTAAAACATATTGAATACAACGATTATACCGGACAAACAAAAGATTTCTTGCCTTTTACAGTGGAAGGTAAAACAGGCGGAGGCATTTTACAAACAACCTATAACGGTAACTTTGTAGATAATGCCAATGCTGAAACGTTAAATTATTATAATACCGAAGAATACGAATTTACCCAAAATCCGTTTTCAGAGATTAAAACAAAAAATAATTTTAAAAGAGAAGTAAAGGAAATTGCATCACCCGGTAACAACTGGGCAATGGAGAATGACCATACCGTTAAATTAAATATTGGTACAAACGCCGCCAGCGAAGTAAAACTTTTTAAGGCAAATGCTTCGTGGAACACTACTACCAAATCGTACAGCAATACATTAACACAATCAGGATACTTTGCGGCTAATGACTTAAAAAAGCAGGTAATCAAAAATGAAAACTGGAAAACTGCTGACGGAAAAAATAATACAACCGAAGTATTTAAAGGAATAGATGGCAGAATACACCTTAAACGCAGCTATAACGAAGGTGTTGCGCATGATACGTATTATGTATATAACCAGTTAGGACAGTTAAGCTATGTGTTAACACCCGAAGCTACAGACGGTACCATTACAACCGCCGTTTTAAACGAATTGTGTTTCCAGTACAATTACGATGCCAACGGTATGCTGGCAGAGAAAAAGGTACCCGGCAAAAAATGGGAATACTTTGTTTACGACAAAGCCGGCAGAATGGCCTTTTCAGGACCTAACCTTAACCCGTTTGGAACCGGTACAGAAGGCTGGATGTTTGTAAAATACGATTATATGAACCGCCCGGTGTACAGGGGCTTTTATACAGGGCATGCGGTGAGCGGTGCCGGTCGCGCTACCTTAGAAAACACCTTAAAAAACCAAACCGTTCATCACGAAAAACGGCAAACAGGTACGGTAACCGTAGATGGCGTTGCAATAAGTTACACCAACCAGGTATATCCTACCACAGCTGTTACCTTATTAGAGGTTAATTATTACGACAGCTACGCTTTTGCTAACGGCCCCACAACCTTAGAAAATGTAAACGGTGCAGCACCAAACACCAACGTAAAAGGATTGCTAACCGGTGTGTGGGCACGTACCATTACCTCATCGGCAGAACAAAAAGGCGATTTAACCTATCTGGCGTACGACAACAAATACCGCCCCATACGCGTAAACACCAACAACGCACAAGGTGGTTTAACACAAGTGAACAGTAAATACAACTTTTTTGGCAACCCCACCGAAGTACAGACCATACATAAAAAAACAAACAGTGCCACGGCGGTTACCACGGTAGAAAAATTCACCTACAACAACCGCGAATACCTGTTAAAACATACCCACACGGTTAACGGGGGAACGGAAGAACTAATAGCATCGTACGAATACGACGCCCTTGGAAAGCTTAAACGCAAAAACGTGGGTAACAATGCCACTACCCCTTTGCAAAAAATAGATTATAAGTACAATGTACGCGGGTGGTTAACGCAGATTAACAACCCTGATAATTTAGATGAGAATAACGACAACGATTTGTTTGCTTTAGCAATAAACTATAATACGCAAAGGCAATTACCTCCAACGCTATTTAAAGAGCAATACAACGGCAACATAAGCAGCGTAGATTGGAAAACCCGTACTGATAATATCAAACGCACATATTTGTATCTGTATGACAATCTTGACCGTTTAACAAAAGCATCTTCTTTAAAAAATCATACACCAGTAAACGATTTTAAAGAACTGGTTACCTACAGTAAAAATGGGAATATTAAAACAATGGATCGAACTGGGGGAGATATAGATGGTCAGATAGTAGATATTGATAATGCCGTTTATAATTACAGCCCAAAGAGTAACAAACTGCTATCGGTAAACGATGCCACCAACCACCCCGAGGGCATCAACGATGCTAACAAAACCGGCGATGATTACGCCTACGACACCTTTGGCAACCTTGTAGCAGACAAAAACCGCAACATTACAAAGATAAGCTATAACCACCTGAACCAGCCGGTACAAATGACCTTTGCAAACGGTGACAACATTATATTTACCTACAACAGCTTTGGCAGCCGTGTTAAAAAAACGGTAACCCAAAACGGCAGTACTGATGTTGTGGAATATTTAGACGGTTACGAATACAAAAATAACCAGTTAAAATACATTGCTACTAATGAAGGTTTTATTAAATTTGAAAACAATACGTACAATTACGTTTACCAGTATAAAGACCAGGTAGGCAATGTAAGGTTAACCTATCAGGACATTAATAAAAACGGCGTTGTAGAAAACACCGAAATTTTAAACGAGAGCAATTATTACCCGTTTGGTTTAAAACACGGGCATTACAACCAGCTGCCAAATAATTTCAGCAACAGCCTGCTGCCAAATGCAGGGTTTAACGGGCAACCAAGCCTAATTGATTTAGATGCCAACCTTTCGTTAATGGATTTCAGGCTGTACGATGGGGCATTGGGCAGGTTCTTGGGTACAGATTTACTGGCAGATATGTTTACAGACCAGTCGCCGTATCATTTTGCGTATAACAACCCAATTGCGTTTTCAGATCCGAGCGGGTTGCAACCCAGTCCTGGTATATATCAAATAGATTATGACGATCTGGGTGAT
>SMEI01000031.1_pt1 | contig 31278 bp, 30 predicted proteins | sample 2456321 | NCBI WGS metagenome assembly SMEI01 (sample SAMN10132588, study PRJNA489261) | soil metagenome | isolation source: day1 control-silt loam soil ammended with composted manure from dairy cow... | place: USA | collected 2015-05-01
AATTAAGTAGTTAAATATAGTGAATTCTATATTAATCACCTAATAATCAATCCATTATTTATATAAAAAAACCGCCTCAGTTGTGAGACGGCTTCTTTATTTTTAAATTGTGAATTATTTTCAAAAAAAGAGTTGTGCAACGGCTACTTTTATTTAGTACCATTCTAAATTCAAAACTCAAAATACCAGCCAAATAATTTAATATTCGTACCTTTGTATAAATTTTTTTGAAATTCCTATGAAGTTCGATATAACCCAGATACGTAAAGATTTTCCCATACTTAACCAACAGGTAAACGGAAAACCTTTGGTGTATTTTGATAACGCAGCCACCTCGCAAAAACCTAAAAAAGTGATGGATGCCGAAGTGAAATATTACAGTGAGATCAATGCAAATATTCATCGTGGCGTACATCATTTAAGCCAGGTAGCAACCGATGCTTACGAAGAAGCCCGTATAAAAATCCAAAAGCACATCAATGCAAAAAACAGTTTTGAAGTGTTGTTTACCTCCGGAACTACCTTTGGAATTAATCTGGTAGCAAACGGTTTTGCTCAAATTTTGAAACCCGGTGATGAAATCATTGTTTCACATTTAGAGCATCATTCTAACATTGTTCCCTGGCAATTTGCTTGTCAACGTTCAGGTGCGGTTTTAAAAGTAATTCCCATGTTGGGCGATGGTTCTTTGAATATGGATGCTTATCAACAGCTTTTATCAGAAAAAACCAAAGTGGTAGCGGTAAATCACATCTCTAACGCGTTAGGTGTAATAAATCCGGTGAAATTCATCATTGAAAAAGCACATCAGGTTGGTGCTGCCGTTTTAATTGATGGAGCACAGGCAACACCCCATTTAAAACCAGACGTGCAAGAGTTAGATTGTGAATTTTACGTTTTTTCAGGACACAAAATTTGCGGACCAACAGGCACCGGGGTTCTGTATGGAAAAGAAGAATGGTTAAACAAAATTCCTCCGTACCAAGGCGGGGGCGAAATGATTAAAGAGGTTACGTTTGAAAAAACAACTTATGCGTGTTTGCCGCACAAATTTGAAGCCGGTACACCAAACATAGCTGGTGGAATTGTTTTAGGTGTTGCTATTGATTATTTAAACGAAATTGGTTTTGATAACATTGTCGCTTATGAGCAAGAATTGTTACAATATGCCACTAAACAATTGTCTGAATTAGAAGACATTCAATTTTACGGAACGGTAAAAGAAAAAGCATCGGTAATTTCGTTTAATTTTAAAGGATTGCATCCGTATGATGTAGGTACAATTATCGATAAATTAGGCATCGCCGTTCGTACCGGACATCACTGTGCACAGCCTATTATGAATTATTTCGATATTCCGGGAACCATTCGGGCATCGTTTGCGTTTTACAACACCAAAGAAGAAATCGATTTAATGATTGACGCATTGAAAAAAGCACAAATGATGTTGCAATAGATCATAAATTACACACGTCACTTCGAGCGAAATCGAAAAGAATCAAGAACAAATCAACAATGAGTACAATAAAAGAAATACAAGAAGAAATAGTTGATGAATTTGCACTATTCGATGATTGGATGCAACGCTATGAATACATCATTGAATTAGGAAAATCATTACCTTTAATAGAAGAAAAATATAAAGTAGAAGAAAACTTAATCCGCGGGTGCCAGTCACAAGTTTGGCTTCATGCCGAAAAGCAAGGTGATAATATTGTTTTTACAGCCGACAGTGATGCCATTCTTACCAAAGGGATCATTGCCGTGCTCATCAGAACTTTTTCTAACCAAAAAGCGGTGGACGTAATGAATGCCGACACCTCTTTTATCGATGAGATTGGTCTGAAAGAACACTTATCGCCCACGCGTGCCAACGGATTGGTATCTATGTTAAAACAAATAAAATTATATGCAATCGCCCTTCAAGCCAACTGAGACTATGGAAGAACAAATAGATATGAACGAATTAGGCGAGAACATCGTCAAAGTTCTAAAAACGATTTTTGATCCGGAAATACCGGTAGATATTTACGAATTAGGTCTTATTTATGACGTTTTTGTAAATGAAAGTCGCGATGTAAAAATTTTAATGACGCTTACATCTCCAAATTGTCCGGTGGCAGAAACATTGCCAATGGAAGTAAAAGAAAAAGTAGGTTCAATAAATAGCGTAAACGATGTAGAAATTGAACTGACGTTTGATCCGCCCTGGGACAAAGATATGATGAGTGAAGAAGCTAAATTGGAATTGGGAATGTTATAATGGAAAACGAAATTGTAAATAAAGTAGCACAAAGCAGCTTGATGATTTTCGACTTAGAAGATTATTATCCTGCTGAAGAATTAGTGGTTTTAGATATTTCGCAATGGTTGTTTGAAGGCTTCATCCTAAAAGAAAAAGATTTTAGAAATGCATTGAAAAATTTTGATTTTTCAATTTATCAGAATAAATTAGTAGCAATAAGCTGTTTAACCGACGCTATTTTGCCATCGTGGACATTGATGTTGGTAGCAACATACGTGCAGCCATTTGCAAAAAAAATCGTTCAGGGCTCTAAACACAATTTAATTGTAACGTATTATCAACAGTTAATAGATACATTAGATTTTTCGGTTTATCAAAACCAGCCTGTAATTATAAAAGGATGTTCTAAAAAACCAATTCCGGAAGAAGCTTATGTAATGGCAACCCAAAAAATGATGAACCATGCACGATCGATAATGTTTGGCGAAGCCTGTTCGACAGTTCCCATTTTTAAACAAAAAAAATAGAAGAGAAATAAAAAAATAGACTATGAAAAAGATTTTACTTTTATGTGCGGTTTTATCCACACAGTTTTTCTACGCTCAGGATACTGAGGTAAAAACAGACAGTACCTGGGTTATGAAAGGAAACATTGCTATTTTAGGAAGCCAGTCAAGTTTCTCGCAATGGCAGGCAGGTGGATCTAACAACTTAGCAATAAACGGTTCGTTAAACTACGACATCAACTACAAAAAAGATGATTGGACGTGGGATAATAAATTTATTGCATCATACGGTATCAATAAAATTAAAGGCGAAGACCAGAAAAAAACTGATGACCGTTTAGAAATTAATTCATTATTAGGAAAAAAAGCAATAGGTGAGTGGTATTATTCAGCCTTTGTGAATTTTAAAACACAATTTGATACCGGTATGAATCCGGATGATGAAACAGAGCGTATCTCACACTTTATGTCGCCGGCTTATCTGCAATTTGGTCCGGGGATGCTTTGGAAAAAAGACGACAACTTAAAAGTAAACATTGCACCGGCAACCGCCCGTTTTATTTTTGTGCACGACCATTTTACAACGTTTGGAGAATCATTTGGTGTTGAGCAAGGAAAAACCATGCGTTTTGAATTTGGTGCAGCCGTAAACGCGTATTATAAATTACAAGTAATGGAAAACTTTACCGTTGAAAATATTTTAAACCTGTACTCTAACTATTTAGAAGATCCTCAAAATGTAGATCTTGACTATCAATTAAACGTTGTTTTAAAGGTAAATAAATACATTTCAACAAATTTAACATTCCAGGCATTGTATGATGACAACGCTTACAAAGGTTTCCAAACGCGTCATACTTTAGGTGTTGGATTAAATTATTTGTTCTAAAAATTTTTTTTGTGCTGTTTTTTTTTTAAGTTTAACAAATTATTATTAACTTGATTAATTATGCTTAGAAAAATACTTTTCACTTTGCTCTTTGCAAATATGGGTGTATATGCACAGAAAATAGCACCTGATTACGAATGCTTTGATATCAATATTACAGAGATAGGTGTTGATACAGAATTTGTAAGAGATCAAAACGATCCTAATACATATATTGTATGTGAAGGCATACCTGTTAATGTGGTGCCAAATTTCCAAACGCAATACCTGCGTAGAACTAATGTTTATGAGGTAGAACCCATAGATCATGAAGCTAATACTTTTCCTCTTGATCCGGCGATTAACGGAGGTACAGAGCTTAGTAATCCGGTTAATGACTTTTATGATGTAAGAGCAGAATGCCCTATAGAATTACCTTTTAAATTTTCTTATTTTAACAAAACGTACGAACGTATTTATGTGTGGGCTAATGGTGCGGTAACTTTTACTGATGAAACAGATTGTAGTACGTCACCTTATATTTCATATGTTCCCAATGGTAATGGTTTGGGTGGTCCTTTCAATGGACCTATACCCGGAAGTATGGCTAATGCCAATCTTTTGAATTCTATCTTTGGTTCTTATCAGCACACTCATTGGACCAGAACGGCATATCCAAATGGAAGTATAAATTATCAGGTTTATGGTGAAGCACCTTGTAGAAAATTTGTAATTAGCTTTTTTCAATTGCCTGCAGCAGGACTTAATAATAGTTGTCCACCTCCTAATCCTCCCCAAAGTCATCAAATTGTATTGCATGAATTGACAAATGTAATAGATGTAAATATTGTTCAACATGATGATTGCCCTGCAACTGACCCAGATGAAGCTCTTACTGTATTAGGAATAGTAAATGCTGATGATACAAACGGTTATGCACCTCCGGGTAGAAATTATGCTATTTATAATGCAACGAAGGAATCTTGGCGTTTTGCACCTGCTGGTGAATGTATGTACAAAACAGAGTGGACTGTTACGGGTGCTAGTGGTACTTATACAGAAACGGATTTATGTGAAGGTTCGTTGTATTTAGATATAATAGATGAAGTAAAAGAAGTTACGGCCTCTTTGGTTGTAAATACAACAATAGATGAGGGTACACCAGGAGATCCAGGAGATGAGTATGTTGAAACGTATAAGATAAGAATAAAACAGGCTATACAGGTAGATCAGGTAGATGATATACAACCAATAGTGTGTGACAAGAACCAAAATACATACGATTTAAACCTGATCACTCAGGAAATTAAAGACAGACAATCAGCTTCTGAAGAGGAAATAAAAAAATTGCGTTTTCATTATTATGAAACGGAAGATGATGCCTTAAATAGAGTGAACGAGATAAAAGATGTAAGGGAATATCCTATTAAAGAGATAGAAAATCCATTATATATAAGAATTGAGTACTTGGATATAGCAGAATGCTTTGAAATTATAGAAGTAATGATTATAAAGGCCCCTGTAGAAGTTGTACCTAAAGCAGATGTTTTCATCTGTGAAGAATATACATTACCAGTTTTAACAAATGATGAATTTTATTATAAAATGGAACGTTTGGATGAAGATGCTAAATATGTTGTAGAAACAATACCTGATATAAAAGCAAATCAGGTAATTAATAAGCATGGTTATTATAGAGTTTACGTCAAGAAAACAAACGAATACGGATGTGAAGATGTGAAGACCTATTTACTTATGGTTGAAAATTGCAGTTATCCAAAAGGAATATCTCCAAATCAAGATGGTAATAACGATTATTTAGATTTGACTTATAATAATGTTTACGAGCTTAAAATTTACAATCGATATGGAAAACTAGTATATGAAGCTGGGAAGGGATATAAGAGAGAATGGGCTGGACAGGATTCAAGCGGAAAACAATTGCCAAGCGGAACCTATTTCTTATATGTTAAAACTAAAAATAGTGAATATCAAGATTGGATTCAGTTAATGTACGAAGTAAAATAATCTAAACTCAAAAACGATGAAAAAGCTTATATATATAATTATTTTGATGGCTTCTTTGAATATATATGCTCAAAACGCTATAGAAACAGATGAATTATTTTTAAAATATGAACAAGAATACTTGAAAGCAAGTAGTTCTGAAGATGGGCACAATTACGAACTTGCCAATAAAAATTTTAATTCTAAGTTTAATGATTATAAACAAAGGAGTAAATTTCAAAAAAGTAAGGATAAAGAACGTTGGTTAAGTAAAAATGTTTCTAAAACAGAGTTTGGTTCTGTAAATGAGGCATTACAAGCATATAAAGATATGATTGAATCAAGTACTTTAATTAGAGATAGGGATAATGCTATTGAGGAGATTCGAAATGAACTTTTGAAAAAATATGATGAAACCCTTATATGGGAAACATTACAAGCCAGGCTTAAAGCTAGAAAGTAAAGAATAAAAAAAGAGGAACTTTAAGTTCCTCTTTTTTTATTCTTCATTTGCATCATTTTCGTTGTAATCTGGATATAGAAAATTGTTATATGGAAAACGGTTTATGTGAATTTTTCTAACAGCTTCATAAACCTTTTGACGCAATTCTTCAAAATTCTTCTTTTCGGTTGCCGAAATAAAGACACTGTTGTTTTCGCCCACTTTACTCATCCATGTTTTTTTCCACTCTTCAATAGAATAATGTTTAGAAGTCCGTTCGATTATTAAATCTTCTTCATCAAATTTTTCGGCTTTGTAGGCATCAATCTTGTTAAAAACCATGATGGTAGGTTTATCATCACTTTTAATATCTTTAAGAATTTGATTGACTGATTCAATGTGATCTTCAAAATCAGGATGCGAAATATCTACAATATGTAGTAGTAAATCGGCTTCTCGAACTTCGTCTAACGTAGATTTAAAAGATTCGACCAGCTGCGTAGGCAATTTTCTGATAAAACCAACGGTGTCTGACAATAAAAAAGGTAGGTTTTTAATAACCACTTTCCGAACAGTTGTGTCTAGGGTAGCAAACAGTTTGTTTTCAACAAAGACTTCGCTCTTACCAAGAGCATTCATTAAGGTTGATTTCCCAACATTGGTATATCCTACTAATGCAACGCGAACCATTGCTCCACGATTACTACGCTGTACAGACATTTGTTTGTCAATTGTACGGATTTTTTCTTTCAGTAAAGCAATGCGGTCACGTACAATACGGCGGTCGGTTTCAATTTCTGTTTCTCCGGGACCACGCATACCAATACCACCTCGTTGACGTTCTAAGTGTGTCCACATACCGGTTAGTCGCGGTAGTAAGTATTGAAACTGAGCCAATTCAACTTGTGTACGGGCATATGATGTTTGTGCCCGTTGAGCAAAAATATCTAAAATTAAATTGGTTCGGTCTAATACTTTGCAGTCAAGTTGTCTCGATAAATTTTTTTGCTGTGCGGGTGAAAGCTCGTCGTCAAAAATAACCGTGTCAATTTTATTTTCTGCAATATATACTTCGATTTCTTCTAATTTACCCGTACCTACAAATGTTTTAGGGTTGGGTTTATCCATTTTTTGGGTAAATCTTTTTATAACTTCGCCACCAGCCGTCTGTGTAAGAAATTCTAATTCATCCAGGTATTCCTGCAACTTTTCTTCGGATTGTTGCTGCGTTATAATTCCTACTAAAACGGCTTTTTCGTATACTATCTCTTCTTTCTCTATCATTTAAATCAATTAAATACTTTAAGCAAATTTATTAAATAGGTTTTAATAGATTGTTGTAAAATCTCAACAGAATTGTTTTTTTTAAAAAATGAAAATTTTTTTTGATTATATTAAATTAATATTGTTATTTTAGTAATTTCTTAACAGAGGGTGATTTTATAGGTAATTGTTGCCTTGGTTACGTTGGAAAAAAAATTAAAATTATCTTTGTAAAAATTGAAAACATAAATTTGTCCTTATGAAAATAAATAAAAGTATTGTTGCAGTGGTTTGTATTCTCCTGGGGAGTTTAAAGGGATTCGCCCAGCAAGATCCTCAGTACACACAGTATATGTATAATCAGAGTATAATAAATCCTGCGTATGCTGGTATTAATGAATATATGTCGACTGGTATTTTATATAGATCGCAATGGCTGGGGATGGAAGATGCTCCAAAAACCGGAACGGTATTTTTACATACACCGGTAGCAAAAAATTTAGGTGTTGGTGCTTCGTTTATTAATGATAATATCGGACCGGTATCAGAAAATACTGTAAACGTAGATGTGTCTTATACCATCCGCTTAGGACAAGGTCACAGTTTAGCTTTAGGTGTTAAGGGAAGTGTAAGTATGCTGAATATTGGTCTTTACAGTGATATTAACGGAACATTACCCGATAAAACAGATCCTATTTTCTCTGAAGACAGCAGTAGTACATTATTTAATGCAGGTGTAGGGGCATTTTATTTTACCAATAAATATTATGTAGGCTTTAGCGTTGCTAACCTATTGCAAAATGCATATTACGAAAAAGACAACCGGGCTTATGGTACCGATGTGGCACATATGTTCTTAACCGGAGGTTATGTGTTCGATTTAAACAGAGAGTGGAAGTTAAAACCATCTACTATGCTGAAAATGGCTGTTGAATCCCCTGTCTCTGTAGATCTTTCGCTTAATACATTATACGATGAAAAGTTGGAATTTGGTGTAACTTATCGTTTGCAAGATTCATTCGGAGCTATGGTAAATTATAAAATTACCCCAAAATTAAGAATCGGATACGCATATGATTATATAACTTCAGACCTTAATTATTCAACAAGTGGATCTCATGAAGTAATTGTTTTATTTGATATTTTCTATAAGAAAAAAGTTTCAAGTTCACCACGTTTCTTCTAATCTACTAAATATATATTATGAAAAAAATATACTTATCACTTTTACTGGCAGCCTCTTTATACACTGTACAAGCTCAAAATACAGCTTTTATAAGTACACCACAGGAACGCTTAAAGCATGCTGACGAATTATTTAAAAGATATGAATTTGTTGAAGCCGTAGAACACTATAAAAAATTAGTTCGTGGTGAAAAAACAGATAGTTATGTGGCATTACAACTTGCTGAAAGTTATTATCACTTATTTAATACTGTAGAATCTGCAAAATGGTATGCTAAAGCGGTAGAGTTGAACCCTAATCAAGATGCTGAGGTTTTTTACAAATATGCACAAATGCTAAAGGCAAGCGGACGATATGATAGTTCAAACAAAATCATGAAGAAGTTTGCCGATCTAAAACCTGAAGATTCGCGCGCTATCGACTTTATGCAAGACCCGGACTATATCCCGGCATTAAGAAGTCAGGAAGCTTTGTTTACTTTTGAAGACAGTAGAATGAACAATTCGCAATTTTCAGATTTTGGGGGTGTTTTAACTACAGATAATATTCTTTATTTTGCTTCGGCACGTGATGAATCTAAAAAGAAATACGGGTGGAATGATCAGCCTTTCCTTAACGTGTATGCAGCAACGTATGTTGCCGACGAAGAAAAGTTCAAAGACATTAAACCGGTTGATGAATTAAACACCAAACATCACGACGGACCAACAACAATTACTGCTGACGGACAAACGATGTTTTTTGCAACAGAAAGTTTCCGTGGCGGAAAATATGAAAAAGACAAAAAAAATCGTTTAAAGAAAGGTAAAGTAAGTGTCTACCGGGCAAAATACAACGGAAAAAAATGGACAGACATTGAACCTCTTCCGTTCAATTCACCGGATTATATGGTAAGTAACCCTGCGGTTACACCTGATGGAAAAACGCTTTATTTTGCGTCTGATATGCCTGGAACGGTTGGTGATATGGATATTTGGAGAGTAGATTTGAATGAAGACGGAACATACGGAACACCGGAAAATATGGGAACCATTGTAAATACCGAAGGTCGTGAATCGTTCCCGTTTATTTCAGAAGATGGAAAATTGATTTTTGCTTCAAACGCTCATAAAGGGTTTGGTGGTTTAGATTTATATATGTTCGATCTAACCGATCCAAATGCTAAAGTACGTAACATTGGCGATCCAATTAATACTGCAAAAGACGATTTTCATTTGTCTTATTATCCTGAAAAAGGAATCGGGTTCTTATCTACAAACCGCGTAGGTCGTGATGATATTTACAAAGTGCGTCCGGTTTGCGTTACCGAAATGGTCATAACAGTAAAAGACCAAAAAACAGGTGCTATTTTAAAAGATGCTCAGGTAGCTATTTTAGATTACGACAAAAACATCATTGAAACCCGTTTTACTGACGATTATGGAATCGTACGTTATGATACCGATTGTAACAAGGTTTTTGCTTTACAAGTGGAAGCTGAAGGATATGAAAGTAAAGATGTTGAGCTACAAAAATGGGGTAATGGTAAATATCCTATTGATGTGGAGCTAAGACCTATTGAAATGATTGTAATTCAAGATAGAATTGTTTTAGGTGATATTTATTTCGAGTTCGATAAATACAATATCACTCAGCAAGGAGCGTTCGAATTGAATAAATTAGTACAGATCTTGCAGCGTAACCCAACGATGAAAATCAAGATTGAGTCGCATACCGATAATAAAGGAAGCGATGCTTACAACTTGAAGTTATCTGATCAACGGGCACAATCAACAATGCAATATATTATTTCAAAAGGGATTAATGGTTCTCGTTTAGAAGCTCGAGGATATGGTGAAAGTTCTCCGAAAGTAGATTGCGGAGAAGGTTGTACACCAGAACAAGACGCAATTAACCGTCGTTCAGAATTTATTATTACTCAAAAATAAATTAGATAAATTATATTGAAAAGACCTCTAAAAAAGAGGTCTTTTTTTATGTCCTATAATTTTGGCACAGTAGTTGATATTTAATGAATAAAGAATTAAAACTAATAAAAAATGAAAATATTTAAATTCGCATTAATAGCAGCAGCCATACTAACCGCAAGTGTTGGTAATGCGCAGTACAACAGTAGTAATGCAACTGTTGTGGCACAGAATTACGATATTTCTGATAATCTTGATTTGCAGGCAGTGGCATCTATTTTTGGCGAATCCAGAGATTTAGAAGATTTTGAACGCCGATTAAATGACCCTTCAACACAGATATCGAATTTAGATTTAAATAATGATAATTATGTAGATTATTTACGTGTAGTAGAAGTAGGTGAGAGCGATGTCCGCGTAATTGTAATTCAGGCCGTTTTAGGTGAGGATATGTTTCAGGATGTAGCAACCATAGAAATGGAACGCCAACGCAATAAAACTGTTCAGGTACAGATTGTAGGTAACTCATATATATACGGACCAAATTATATTTATGAACCGTATTATTATACTACGCCTGTGTTTTTTGATATGTTTTGGTTAGCAACCTACCGTCCGTATTATTCACCTTGGTATTGGGGATATTATCCAACATATTATTCTTATTGGCGACCAATGCCGGTTTTTAGATACCACCGTCATATCTATTCTCACATAGATCACAGAAACAGATATTCTTATACAGATAATCGCCGTTTGGTCCGTGCCGATCGTATGTACAGCAATGTAAGAGGAAATTCGTTAGAACGCCAAAAACCAAACCGTTCTTTTGTGAGCCGAAACGAAAATGTGACCAATCGTAGAGCATTGGAAACAAGCAGAGGAACTTCACGTTCTAACACCTTGCAAACAACCGATCGTGTACGAACTACAGGAACAAGAAATGGAGCTATTCAAAACAGCCGTGTTAATACCTCAAACAGAACTTCAACCATAAATTCAGGAAGACAACGAGTATCGACCGAAGAGTTTTCAAGAAGTCGTTCAAACGTGAATTCGAATGTAAATCGTTCAACAATTCAAACATCGGGAAATTCAAATTCACGATTAAACTCGTCAACCAACAGCAGAACTATTTCACCGTCTAATTCAAGAATTGAACGTTCGTCAAAAATATCTTCGCAACCAAGCAGAAGTATTAGTCAACCAAGCAGTTCGCGTCCTTCTTCATCAAATATTTCAAGAAGTTCAGCTCCAACAATGAACCGTAGCTCTGCACCGACTATGAGTAGAAGTTCGGCACCTTCAATGAGCAGAAGCAGTGGCTCAATGAGCAGCGGAAGAAGTTCGTCTGGAAGCGGAATGAGCCGTAGTAGATAAAATCAAATCAAATACAATAAAAATAGAAAAACAGGTGTTACACCTGTTTTTCTATTTTAACAAAACCCCTCTTAAATCAGTTCCGGGAATGTCGCTTAATGCTTTTTTGTTGATGGTGTTGGTTTTAAAAACAAATTTTTTGTCGAACAATTTGCCGTTTAAAAAATAAGTAACTGCAAATTCATTATTTAATTGTAATACATTGTTTTCTAACAATTCTATTTTTGTTTGGCTGTTGGCAGAAATTTTATCAAAGGCGTGGCGAAATGTGCCTGTTTTACGCTGTTCGTTATCAATTATTCCGTAAGCACGCGAAACAGCTAAAACCATTTCTAAATCTTCATTGGTCTGGTTTATCAGGCAAACGTACCAACTTTCTTCTTGAAAATCATCGTTCCACTGTGGAATGGCAGCTAAAAAAACATTTTCCGATTTTGGAAACTCAATATCCTTTTTCATTTTTAAAAAATTAAAGCAACAAAGTTAAAGTAAATTTTTTATTTGTTTTCGGGTCAAATAATCAAATAAAAAGTTGTTAATTAATATTATAATTGATATATTCGGAGAAAGTTTTTTCATAATTTATAGTATTTGGTTAGATGAATGATTAGCAGAGATGCTATGAGAAAAAATCGCTCTAATTTTAGAGCGATTTTTTTAAGTTTGGTTTTATTATGAAAAATAAAATCTGTTTTCTTATTTTTACACATTAAAGTACAGTATATTAAGTTTTTTCGGTAATTATATATACGAAAAACTGTATTTTTCAGTTATTTAAAAAAATCATTCTATTGAAAACTGTTTTCTCTAAATACGCTTTTGTTTTGTTAATGCTGTTTATAGCAGTGGCTTGTTCTACTGAAAAAGCCGGTTTTATGAACAAAAAATTCCATGCTACAAATACCAAATACAATGTGCTTTATAATGGCACCACAGCTTATGATCGGGGGATAATGGAATTAAAAAAGAAATATGTCGATGATTTTTCAGACATCATAACTCTTGAGCCCATTCAAAAAGATGAAAAAGCCTTGATTATTACAGGAGAAACAGAAAAAAATCCACATTTTCAACGAGCCGAAGATAAAGCGGTAAAAGCAGCACAGAAACATTCTATAAACGTTGCCGGGAAAGAGCACAATCCGCAAATGGACGAAGCTTATATGCTTTTAGGTAAGGCACGTTATCAGGATTTACGGTTTGTGCCGGCAATTGAAGCCTTTAACTACATCATTTTAAAATATCCCGATAGTGATTTGTTCTACGATGCTTTGGTTTGGAAAGAAAAAACAAACTTAAAATTAGAATATTACGGTTTGGCGATCCAAAATCTTAAAAAGATTTTCAAAGACAGCGAAGAGGCAATGAAAAAGCAAACCAAAGCCGATGCTTATGCCACATTGGCTCAAGGATACATTCATTTAGAACATTTAGATTCTGCTAAAATTCCATTGCAGCAAGCAATCGATTTAACAAGTGATACCGACGAAAAAGCCCGATATACTTATATTCTGGGACAATTAAACAGCAAAACCGGTCAAAAGCCAGATGCGGTTAAAAACTTTCAGGATGTTATAGATTACAACAGAAGAATTTCACGTGCATTGGTGATTAATGCCCATGCCGAAAAATTTGCCAATCAGGATATAAATGCAATTGATACTACTGCTTTTGTACGCCAATACTTATCGCTGTTAAATGACCGGGAGAACCGTGCGTACTCTGATATTATTTTCCACCAATTAGGAGTAATGCACGAATCTTATGGTTTAAGCGACCGTGCCATTAAGGATTACAATATGTCGTTAAAGACCAATAAAAATAACGAATACATTAAAGTATCAAACTATAACAAGCTTGCAAATATTTATTATCAGAAAAAACAGTTTGAAACTGCCGGAATGTATTACGATTCCACAATGGTTTATATGAACCCAATGTCGCGCGAATATGTTCAGATAAAACGTAAAAGAAATAATTTGGTTGATATTGTGCGGTACGAACAAATTGCCCGTAAAAACGACAGTATACTGAATTTAGTAGGAAAAGACGCATCGCAACAAAGACAAGAAATAGAAAAATTAATTGAGAAATTAAAAGCAGAAGATGCCAAAGCACAGCAAGTGGCTTCACAGCAAAATCAACAAACGGCAGGTACGGCACCAACTGTGGGATCGTCATCAAACTTTTATTTTTACAATACCGCAACTGTTCAACAAGGTATAAATGATTTTAACAAAAAATGGGGCAATCGTCCGTTAACAGATAACTGGCGCTGGTCATCAATTGCGTCGGGTTCTGCGGCATCGGTTGTTTCAAATACCCAACAGGCAAACGATACGTTGAATAGCAATCAAACAGCATCAAACACTGCTGCAGCTGAAGATGCACGTTACAATGTTGATTTTTATCTGAAACAGATTCCAACCGATAGCCTTGAACTGAAGAATTTAAAAGTGGAACGCGATAATGCGTATTATCAATTGGGATTATTATACAGTGATCGTTTAGAAGAATATGAAGTAGCAGCCGGAAAATTAGAACATTTGTTGGCAATTGATCCTGAGGTAGGTCTGATTGAACCTGCAAAATACCATCTGTATAAAATCTATCTGAAAACAAATCCTGCAAAAGCTCAGGCTATGTTAGACGATTTAAAAACAAATCACCCAAATTCACGTTACACCCAAGTGGCTTTAAATCCAAATACAGCTGTTTCTGCCGAAGGTTCGCCGTTAGATGATTACAATAAAGTATATCGTTTATATGCAAATGGTGCATATTATGAAACGTTGCAGGAACTTGATGCTAAAATACCTGCGGTTATTGGCGATGGGATTGTAAGTAAATTTGAATTGCTAAAAGCAATGACCATTGGTAAATTACGCGGATTGACTAACTATCGCGAAGCATTGGAATACGTTGCCTTGACTTATCCAACTACAAAAGAAGGAAAAGAAGCAGAACGCATTATTGCCAAAGATTTACCTAAGTTGCAAAACATGACCTTTAAACGCGATTTGTCTAAAAACATAAAAATGGTTTACACGGCAAGTTATCCTTTAACAGAAGAAGGTCAGGCGTTAAAAGCAAAATTAGAGCAATATGCGAACGACCGCCGTCATACCGGTTTAATTTTTAGTGCCGATATGTATAATGATAATACCATTTTCTTTGTACTGCACGGAGTAAAATCGGGGAATATTGCAAAATCGGCGCAAATGTACCTTGAATTGGAATCGGAATACGGAATAAAATTGAATCCTGTATTGATAAGTACCGAAGATTATGCAGTGGTACTTATTAAGAAAAACTGGGAAGAATACATAAAAGAAGCCGGAAAATAAGATGCAGCCTAAAAAACCGCGTAATACAAGCAAATGGTTAATTTTTACATCGATTCCTTTTCAAATGGGTGTAACCATTTACTTGTTTTACAAATTGGGAAATTGGTTAGATAAAAAATATCTTATTGCGAATGAATGGGGCACAAAAAGTGTAACTTTGCTCGGAATTTTTGTGGCTTTGTATCAAGTCATCAGTCAGGTTAATAAATTAAATAAAAATGGGTAAAGCATTTCCGTATTTGGGTCAGTTGGTATTGTTGTCGTTAATTACCTTAGGGCTACACTTTTTGTATCATTCCATCACCAAAGAATTACCGTTATGGGACACGGCTCACATGCAGCTGTGGCAAATCTACGCCTTACAATTTTTGCTATCGGCTTTAGTGGTAATTGCTGTGGTGGGTATTGGTCATACCATGCCAAACAATTTAGGTTTTGTGTTTTTAGGCTTTTTAACATTAAAAATCGCGGTAAATTATTTAATGCTACGTCCGGTGCTGAATACCAGTGATGAAACCAGTTTTTTTAAATATAATTTTCTAATTGTTTTCTTTCTTTTTATGTTTTTTGACGTCTATGTAACCTATCGTGTTTTAAATCAAACATATCCGTCTAAAAATAAATAGAGAAAAAAAGTTGAAATAGTTCTGTGCTGAACGGATAATTATTGTATTTTTGCACAAAATTTTTGAAACGTAAAAAATTTAATCACGGTATGGTGACGATTAAAAAATCACTTCAATTATTAACAGCGGCTTTATTTGCCTTGATGCCATTAGTGTCAAGTGCAGAAACTCCGGTTGTTTCGGCACATGATTCGTTGCAAACTGTTACTACAGAAACTGCACATGAAGTTCACGCTGAAGGGCATGCTGAAGAAACAGATAAAGAGTTTGTCCACAATTTTACACAACACCACTTAATGGACGATCATTTTTATTCGTTTTATGCGGATAAAGAAGCACACAGACATTATGGGTTTGCTTTACCAGTTATTTTGATTGATAACGGACTAAAAGTGTTTATGTCTTCAGAAGATTTTGTGTATAACGGTAAAGTTGTAGAAAAAGACGGACAACATTATAAATACCACCACGGTAAAATTTATAAAACCGATGCCGAAGGAGATTTAAAATTAGATGAACATCATCACCCAACAGTTGAAAAACCTTTTGATGCATCAATCACCAAAAACGTAGCAGGTTTGTTGTTGGCAACGATCTTATTGTTTTTAGGATTTACCGCATTGGCAAGAACGTACAAATCATCTCCAAACAACCTGCCAAAAGGTCTTGGTCGTGCTTTAGAACCATTGGTTATTTACGTTCGCGATGAAATGGCACGTCCTAACATTGGCGATAAAAAATATAAAAAGTATATGCCGTATTTACTATCGGTTTTCTTTTTAATCTTTTTATTAAACTTATTAGGTTTAACACCGCTTGGTTTAAACGTAACCGGAAATATTTCGGTAACCGTTTGTTTAGCAATCTTTACCTTTTTATATGTTAATTTCAGCGGAAACGCAGATTACTGGAAACACATTTTCTGGATGCCGGGTGTACCGGTTCCAATGAAGATTGTATTAATGCCTATTGAAATTTTAGGTATGTTTACAAAACCATTCTCTTTATTAATTCGTTTGTTTGCGAACATTACAGCAGGTCACTCGGTAGTAATGGGGTTAATTGCAGTAGCATTTTTAATGAAAGAAACATTATCAACGCCGGGGGCAGTAGGTGTATCGTTCTTGCTAACAACATTTTTAACTGTATTAGAAATTTTAGTAGCATTCTTGCAAGCCTTTATCTTTACAATGTTATCATCGTTGTTTATTGGTTCGGCAGTTCAAGAACACGATCATCATTAAGATATAACGTATTTGAGTATTAAAATTTTGTTTAATTATATATAAATTCATTTATTATGACAATTCCAAATTTAGTTGGTGCAGGTTTAATCGTTATCGGAGCTGGTATCGGTTTAGGTAAAATCGGTGGTTCTGCAATGGACGCTATCGCTCGTCAGCCAGAAGCAGCAGGTAAAATTCAAACTGCAATGATCATCATTGGTGCATTATTAGAAGGTTTAGCATTCGGTGCTTTAATCTTAGGAGCTTAATTAAAAAAACAATATCTGTAACGGTTGGTTGCAGATATTGTTTAATTAAACAAAAATCAACTTAGTATAAATTCATATTTTTTTAAGATACAATGGAGAAATTAATTCACGATTTTGGTTGGGGTTTATTCTTTTGGCAAGCTATTATTTTATTGGTGATCATTTTCTTATTAGGAAAATTTGCTTGGAAACCAATCGTTAATGCGTTAGAAGCCCGTGAAGAAGGTATAGCAGATGCTTTGGCTGCTGCAGAAAACGCTAAAAGAGAATTAACCAACTTAAAAGCAGACAACGAAAAGTTGTTAGCTGAAGCTCGTGCGGAACGCGACGTAATGTTGAAAGAAGCCCGTGAAATGAAAGATAAAATGATTGCTGAAGCTAAAGAAGAAGCTCAGGCTGCAGGTGCACAAATGATTGCACAAGCACAAGCTACGATTCAAAGCGAGAAGAACGCAGCAGTTGCTGATATCAAAAATCAGGTATCTACATTATCAATTGATATTGCTGAAAAATTGTTAAAAGGTCAGTTGGCTGATAAACAAGCACAAGAGCAATTGGTGGGATCATTATTAAACGATATTAAATTAAACTAATACTACGTTATGACGGGAACAAGAGCAGCGGTAAGATATGCTAAAGCAATTCTTGACGTGTCTAACGCAAAAGGAAATGCAGATGTGGTAAGCTCCGATATGAAAAACATATCTGATGCCATTTCACAAAGCAACGAGTTAAAGTTATTTTTAGAAAATCCAATCGTTAAAGGATCTTCTAAATTAGCTGCCTTAAACGAAATTTTTGCTTCGGCTAACGCAGATACTAAAAACTTATTTTCGGTTTTATTACAAAACAAGCGTTTAGATATTTTAGAAGCAATTGCCGCACAATTTGCCGTTTTATACGATGAATTAAAAGGAATTCAAGTAGCTTATGTAACAACAGCTACCCCTTTAACAGCAGAGTTAGAAACGCAAATATTAGCAAAAATCAAACAAATTTCTGATAAGGAAGTTACAATTGTAAACGAAGTAAATCCTGACATCATCGGCGGTTTTATCATTCGTTTAGGCGATATGCAGTTCAATGCCTCTATTGCAAACAAATTAAGTCAGTTAAAAAGAGAATTTAATAATTAAAATCACACACGTTTAACGTGATAAAATAGATAAAAATGGCAGAAATTAATCCTGCTGAAATTTCAGCAATTTTAAAGAAACAGTTATCTGGTTTTGGAACAGAAGCATCTGTAGAAGAAGTTGGTACCGTTTTAGAGATAGGAGATGGTATTGCACGCGTTCACGGATTAGCAAACGCACAGTATGGTGAGTTGGTTCAGTTCGAAAGCGGATTAGAAGCAATGGTACAAAACTTAGAAGAAGATAATGTTGGTATCGTTTTGTTCGGTCCTTCTACTGGAGTTAGCGAGGGTTCTATTGTAAAAAGAACAGGTCGTATTGCCTCAATCAAAGTAGGTGAAGGAATGTTAGGACGTGTGGTTGATACTTTAGGTAACCCAATCGATGGTAAAGGTCCTATCTCTGGTGAGTTATACGAAATGCCAATTGAGCGTAAAGCACCGGGAGTTATTTTCCGTCAGCCGGTAACCGAGCCAATGCAGACAGGTATCAAAGCTATTGATGCAATGATTCCGGTAGGTCGCGGGCAACGTGAGTTGGTTATTGGTGACCGTCAAACAGGTAAAACAACCGTTTGTATCGATACGATTTTAAATCAAAAAGAGTTTTACGATGCCGGAAAACCGGTTTATTGTATCTATGTTGCCGTAGGTCAAAAAGCATCTACTGTAGCTAATATCGCAAAAACCTTAGAAGAAAAAGGAGCAATGGCTTATTCAATCATTGTTGCTGCAAACGCTTCTGACCCTGCACCAATGCAAGTGTACGCTCCAATGGCGGGTGCTGCAATTGGTGAATATTTTCGTGACACAGGTCGTCCTGCATTAATTGTTTATGATGATTTATCTAAACAAGCGGTGGCTTACCGTGAAATGTCATTGATCTTACGTCGTCCACCAGGTCGTGAGGCATATCCTGGTGACGTTTTCTATCTTCACTCTCGTTTATTAGAGCGTGCGGCTAAAGTAATCGCAGATGATGAGATTGCAAAAACAATGAACGATTTACCAGAATCATTAAAGCCAATCGTTAAAGGTGGCGGTTCATTAACTGCTTTACCAATTATCGAAACACAGGCTGGTGACGTTTCTGCATATATCCCAACCAACGTAATTTCGATTACAGACGGACAGATTTTCTTAGAGTCTGACTTGTTCAACTCTGGTGTGCGTCCGGCAATCAACGTGGGTATTTCGGTATCTCGTGTAGGTGGTAATGCACAAATCAAATCAATGAAAAAAGTTGCCGGTACATTGAAATTAGACCAGGCACAATTCCGTGAGTTAGAAGCTTTCGCGAAGTTTGGATCTGATTTGGATGCGGCTACAATGAACGTAATCGAGAAAGGAAAACGAAACGTAGAAATCTTAAAGCAAACAGTTAACGATCCTTATACGGTAGAAGATCAAATTGCGATCATCTATGCGGGTTCTAAAAACTTATTGCGCAATGTTCCTGTAGAAAAAGTAAAAGAATTTGAAAAAGAATTCTTACAAGTATTGAATTTATCACACCGTGATACATTGAATGCTTTAAAAGCAGGAAACTTGTCTGACGAAGCTACAATTATATTAGAGAAAGTAGCAAAAGAAGTATCGTCTAAATACTAATTTTAAAAGTATATTGTATATTGTAAAATGTATCAATCTAATTTAGATGCCTTTACAATATACAATTTTACAATATACATTTTAAAAAATGGCAAACTTAAAAGAAATACGTAACAGAATCAATTCGGTATCATCTACCATGCAGATTACTTCTGCCATGAAGATGGTTTCTGCGGCAAAATTAAAGAAAGCGCAAGATGCTATTACAGCAATGCGTCCGTATGCAGAGAAATTAACCGAATTAATTCAGAACATCAGTTCAACACTGGAAGGTGATGCAGCAGGTGTTTATGCCGAACAACGCGAAGTAAACAACGTTTTATTGGTTGTGGTTACATCAAACCGTGGTTTGTGTGGTGCTTTTAATGCAAACGTGATTAAAGCAACACGTACGTTAATTGATACAACTTATGCGGGTAAACAGGTTGATGTATTGACAATTGGTAAAAAAGGTTACGATATTGTTGGAAAAACCGAAACTGTTTTAGCTAACCGCAGTGATTTGTTCGATGCTTTAACGTTTGTGAATGTGGAAGCAGTAGCACAGCAAATTATGGATGCTTTTATTGAAGGTACTTACGATAAAGTAGAATTGGTTTACAATCAGTTTAAAAACGCTGCAACGCAAATTGTACAAACAGAACAGTTTTTGCCGTTAAAACCAATCGAAAAAACTTCAAACGCATCGGTAGATTATATTTATGAGCCTTCTAAAGAAGAAATCATCTTAAATTTAATTCCTACGTCGTTAAAAACACAACTGTATAAAGCAGTATTAGACTCTAATGCGGCTGAGCACGGTGCACGTATGACGGCAATGCACAAAGCAACCGACAATGCGAAAGATTTACGCGATCAGTTAAAATTAACGTATAATAAAGCACGTCAGGCTGCTATTACAAACGAAATTTTAGAAATTGTTGGTGGTGCCGAAGCATTGAACAGTTAATACAATTCGTTACAAAATATATTTAAAAAACCTTTATCTTCGTTGATAAAGGTTTTTTGTTTTAACCTATTTCAATAAATTATTAATAGCTTTTAGTACCTGTTCTTTATCTTGAACGATAGCCATTAAGTGTGCTCCTTCATATTCTAAAAACTGTTTAGGTTCCGGAGCATTGTTAAAAACCATCATACCCTGATCATACGGGATCTCTTTATCTTCTTTGCTGTGAATGAATAATTTTTTTATAGCATTCAATGGTTTAATATTTTCTTTCGCTGAATAAGGGGACACATAACTTTTTTCAATGATTTCTTTGTATTCCGGAGCATAGAACGCTGCAATATCTGTAAATGAAGATAAGGCACCGTCTAAAATTAATGCTTTTATTCGGTTCTGATTATTTTTTGCCAATAATGTAGCAATTTGCGAACCCATAGATGCACCATACAGAATAATCGGAGTGTTTTTAATGTCTTCTCTTTTTAGCATGTCATCAAAAAATACCTGACCGTCTTCTGCAATATTTAAATGGGTAGGTTTTCCTGTTGATTTTCCATAACCTCTAAAATCGACCATAACAACCTGAAATTGATCCTCTACTAAAGATGATACCATAAACTGGTAAGTTGAAACATTACCGCCTGTACCATGAAAGAATAAAATAGTAGCTTTCGGTTTGCTTTTTGGTTTTAGCAGAATGGCTGTAATTGTATCATTTGCAACAGGAAGTGTGATTTCTTCTGTATTGCTGAATTCAATTGGTTTTAATTCTTTTGTTGGTTGATAAAAATGCTCATCTGACTGTGCAGTTGCAACATAAAAACTTAATGTTAGCAGAAATACTGATAATATTTTTTTCATGATTTATATTTTTTATCAAATGTATGTAACCGTGAAAAGAAACTAAAAGTTTTTATTCCGAGTTGTCGGTTTTGGTGGATAAGTTGTATTTTTTTGAAAGATATTTTTGTATTTTAGTAAAAATCGCCTGTATGCAAAAATTAGTAAAAATATCTGTTCCAAAACCTTGCAAAAAGCAAGAATGGAGTTCAGAATTTATTTCGAATAAAGAACAATTGTGTTTGCTTTGTAGCGAAAAGGTTTTTGATGCTACAAATTTATCTGATCATGAATTACACAAGTTGGTTAACCAAAAAGACCGACCAAAATGTATGAAATTTAAACAGTCGCAATTAAACCGACCTTTATCTGTTTCTTCTTCATATCATTTCAACTATACACAACTATCTAATGCTTTTTATGGTTTATTGGTTGCCGGATTAATGACTTCTTGTTCGGTACAAAAACAACCCGAAAAATCTATTGCCGATTATGAACAATTATTTCAAACGGATCCCTTTTTTAATGATACGTTAAAGTATGCCATAAGGGGAATTATTATTGATAATGAAACTAATAAAAATGTAGCTGTTAAATGTTTTGTAAGCTTACAATATAATGGCTATGGTGTTTGGAGTGATGATAATGGGCGATTTAAACTTAATATCCCGGAATATTTTGTAAAAGATACTTTGAATATTTCTATTGTTGGAGGAAACTATAAAAATGATTATTATAAAGAATTTACTGTTTTGAAATCAGAAGTGCCAACAAATAAAGTTATTATTGTTGAACAGATAGAAGAGATTGTGATTGGTAGTTATATAACATTTGATTGAGAAACCACCATCTAAAAAGCATCTCTTATACTTCGTTAAGAAATACAAACAAATTTTAATAATTGATTAGTATAAAAAAGCTGTTTCAATTGAAACAGCTTTTTTTATTACCAAATTCTAACCCGTTTTTCAGGGGCTAAATAAAGTTTGTTTTCTGGTTGCACATTAAATGCTTCGTACCATGCATCTAAATTTTGTAACGGTACATATGAACGATAAATACCAGGCGCGTGCGGATCTGTTTTAACCTGATTTTTCACATATTCATCACGTGATTTTGTTCTCCAAATGGTTCCCCAAGAAATAAAGAAACGTTGTTCAGGTGTGAACCCGTCAATTTTATCTTGTGGATGTTCTTTTAAGAAAATTTGTAAACCATCATAAGCAGCGGTAATTCCGCCTAAATCACCAATGTTTTCACCTAACGTAAAATCACCGTCAACGTAAATTCCGCTAAAAGGTTGTAAGGCACTATATTGTGCGGCTAATGATTTTCCTAATTTGGTAAACTGTGTTAAATCGGCAGGCTGCCACCAGTCCACTAAATTACCATCGGCATTGTATCGTGCACCTTGATCGTCAAATCCATGAGAAATCTCGTGTCCGATAACAGCTCCAATTCCACCGTAATTTACCGCTTCGTCTGCTTTGTAATCGTAAAAAGGAGGTTGTAAAATGGCTGCAGGGAAAACAATTTCGTTATAAGCCGGGTTGTAATATGCGTTTACCATTTGTGGCGGCATACCCCATTTTGTTTTATCAACCGGTTTACCGTAATCATCAAAATTCTTTTGAATACTCCATGCGGTTACCGCTTTCATGTTATCGTAATATGTACCGTTTTCTGCCGGACTTTTGATGGTTAATTTTGAATAATCTTCCCATTTATCAGGATAACCAATTTTAATGGTTAATTTTGATAGTTTGTCTAACGCACCCTGACGTGTAGCAGGAGCCATCCACGGAAGATTTTTGATGCGGTTTTCATATGCTTTCACAATGTTATCAATCATTTCCTGGGCTTTGGCTTTGGCTTCGGCAGGAAATTTCTTCTCTACATACAATTTACCCAAAGCTTCACCCAACGATCGGTTTACAATATCAACACCACGTTCTTCGATAGGTTTTTGTTTTTGTGCACCAGATAATACTTTGCTGTAAAATTCCCAATTTGCTTTTTCTAATTCAGGTGATAAAACCGACGCCGATCCATTGATTAAGTTCCATGTTAAATAAGCTTTTAAATCTTCGATAGGCGTAGCGGTAAGCAACTTGTTTAAATTTGCCATTGCTTTTGGCTGCGATACAACAACCGAGTCGATTTTTTTTAATCCGGTTTTGTCGAAATAGGCCGTCCAGTCAATGTTTGAAACAATGCTTTGTAGTTGGCTTACCGGCATTGGATTGTATGTTTTGCGGTCGTCGCGTAACTCTACACGGGTTAGTTCTGCTTCTGATATTTTTGTTTCAAAAGCTAATATTTTAGCAGCTTTTGCTTTGGCATCGCTTTCGTTGTTACCTACCGCCTGAAGCATTCTTGCCACGTGTTGTTCGTATTTGTTACGGATTTCTTTTGTTTCGGCGTCGTTCAACAAATAGTAATCGCGTTCACCCAAACCGGTTGCTGTTCCGTAAATGTAAATTACGTTTTTGTTAGAATCTAACGCATCGGCACTGATATAAGTGCCAAATAATCCGGTACCGCCTTGCATAATGGTGCTTTGAACCAAATTGTTTACATCGGTAAGGTTTTGAATCGCGTTTATTTTTACCAGATCGCTTTCAATAGGTTTAATACCCAATTCTGAACGTTTGATGGTATCTAAATACGTTTTGTAAAGATTTACCGCTTTACCTTCATCTGAATTTGATTTTAGGTTTTTGTCCTGAGCGGCTTCTTTCAGCATATTTAACACATCTAAATCGGTGTTTTTAGCCAGTTCGTTAAAACTGCCCCAAGAAGATTTATCTGCAGGAATTTCGGTTTGATCAAACCAGATTCCATTTACGTAACGATAAAAATCATCGCCTGGTTTCACGGTGGTATCCATATATTGTAATGCCAGTCCGTGTGGTTGGTCGTCGGTTTCTACTTTGTCTTTTTTACAAGAAACCAAAGCTAAAACAGCCAACAAACTTAATTGTGTTACTTTTTTCATCTTTTTAATGATTGATTTGTTGTGATTAGTATAAAAAAACTGCAATTGTTACATTGCAGTTCAACATTTTTACTACCAGATTTTTACTCGTTTTTCAGGAGCAACATATAGTTTATTGCTTGGTTGAATGTCAAATGCTTCATACCACGCATCAACATTTTGCAACGGCACGTACGAACGGTACATTCCCGGTGCGTGCGGATCTGTTTTTACCTGGTTTTTAATGGCTTCATCGCGCATTTTTGTTCTCCAGATGGTTCCCCACGAAATAAAGAAACGTTGTTCAGGCGTGAATCCGTCAATATTTTCCGGACGACCTTTGTCTTTCAAATATAACTGTAATCCGTCGTACGCAGCATTCACTCCGCCTAAATCGCCAATGTTTTCGCCTAATGTAAATTTACCGTCAACAAAAGTATTTGGCAATGGTTCTAAGGCTGAGTATTGATCTGCCAACGCACCGCCCAATCCAGTAAATTGTTTTAAATCGTCATCAGTCCACCAGTTTACTAAATTTCCTTCGGCATTGTAACGAGAACCGGAATCGTCAAATCCGTGCGAAATTTCGTGACCAATTACAGCACCAATGCCTCCAAAGTTAATTGACATATCGGCTTTGTAATCGTAAAAAGGAGGTTGCAAAATAGCTGCCGGGAAAACAATTTCGTTATTTGTTGGGTTAAAATAGGCGTTTACGGTTTGTGGCGACATACCCCATTTGGTCTTATCTACCGGTTTGCCATATTCGGCGATGTTTTTGGCAAAACGCCAACGAGCCACGTTTTTCATGTTTTCGTAGTACGTTCCGTTTTGTTCCAACGGTTTTATTTCTAACTTAGAATAATCTTCCCACTTATCAGGATAACCAATCTTAACGGTAGATTTATGCAGCTTTTCAATAGCGCCCTTACGTGTTGCAGGAGTCATCCATGGTAAGTTATTGATGCGGTTTTCAAATGCTTTAAACACATAATCAACCATTTCTTTGGCAATTTCCTTAGCTTCAGCAGGGAATTTTTTCTCTACATACAATTTCCCTAAAGCTTCACCAACCGTTCCGTTGACTACCTGCAATGCGCGTTCTTCAATAGGTCGTTGGGCAACCGCTCCGGTCAAGGTTTTACTGTAGAAATCAAAGTTAGCCTCGTCTATTTCAGTTGTTAAAACGCCGGTACTTTTGTTAATCAATGTCCAGCGCATATAAGCCTTAATCTCATCAATTGACGCCGTTTTAAAAATAGACTCCAGTGTTTCCATGTACTTTGGCATAGAAACCACTACTTGATCTACGTTTTTTAATCCGGCAGTAGCAAGATAATCAGCCCAATTAACAGAGGGTGTTAATTTTTGTAAATCGGTAACCGGCATGGGGTTGTAAGTGTTTCTGCGGTCTCGGCGTGCTACACGGTCTAAACGTGCTTCTGCCATTTTGGTTTCTAAAGCAACTACTTGTGCCGCCTGTTTTTTTGCCGAAGCGTCGTCAATTCCTAAAAATTGCAGCATGCGTGCAACGTGTACTTCGTATTTCTGTTTCTTTTCTTTAGAGTCGGTATCGTCAGATACATAATAATCGCGGTCAGGTAAACCAATGCTTCCCGGCGAAACATAAATGGTATTTTTATTAGAATCCATTGCATCGGCACTCACATACAATCCAAAGAAACCCAAACCGCCTTCGGGCATTTTTTCTTTTAACAACGCAACAATCTCGTTTACATTTTTAATTTTGTTGATTTGATCTAAGGTTGATTTGATGGGCGAAATGCCTAATTTGTTGCGGGCATCTAAATCTAAATAAGTTTTAAAGACATTTACCGCTTTCATTTGATCTGAATCGGCAGCCAGCAATTTATCGTTTACTGCATCTTTTAAAATGGTTAAAGCATCGATATCGGTATTCTGACGCAATTCGTCAAAACTTCCCCAACGGGTTCTGTCGGCAGGAATTTCGGTTTTGTCGAACCATTCTCCGTTAACGAATCTAAAGAAATCATCGCCCGGTTTGACTGATTTATCCATATATTCCAAATTAATCCCGTGATTTTCAGCAGAAGGAGCTTGTGCCTGAACCGATGTTGCGATCATTAGCAAAGTGGCTGGCAAAAATAGAATTTTTTTATTCATTTTTCTTATTTTGATTAGGTAAGTAACTACAAAAATAAAAACTATGCGGAATTAAAAGGGTGTTTTACCACTTATTTAACCTTTTTCGGTAAAAGCTTTTGTAATTTTGCACAAAATTTAAGTAATGAAAGATCTTTTTTACCGCTATCGTTATTTGTTTCTTACCCTTGGTATCTTGTCGGTTATTATTTTATCGTTGTTTTACAATGCGTTAAAACCCGAAAAACAGCTGCCTATTTATACACCGGCAATGGTAAATGCAGAACTGGTAGATAGTTTGGTTCAGCATAAAAACAATAAAATGGAGCACAAAATTGCCGATTTTTCGTTCCAAAACCAAAACAATAAAACCATTACGCAGAACGATTATAAAGATGTAATTTACGTTGCCGATTTCTTTTTTACCACCTGCCCGACCATTTGCCCGATTATGACCGATAATATGGTTTGGCTGCAAGATAAAATAAAGGATATGCCCGATGTAAAACTGCTTTCGTTCTCGGTTACACCCGATATTGATACACCCGAAGTTTTAAAAAAATATGCCGACAAAAAAGGAGTCATGGACAGTAAGTGGAACCTGGTTACCGGCGATAAAAAAGAAATTTATTATTTGGCACGCCAATCGTTCTTAGCGGTAAAAACCGGTACTTTAGGCGAGCTATATGATATGGTACACACAGAAAATTTTATTTTGGTTGATAAAAACGGACGCATCCGCGGCTTTTATGACGGAACCAACTTAAACGAAGACAAAAACGATGATACCAAAAACGTTACACAATTGCTTGAAGACATTAACTGGCTGCGAGAGAAGAAGTAAGCTTTTTATATAGACTTCACAGGTTTTTAAAACCTGTGAAGTCTAAATGAGGTTTGAAATTGAAAAGTTAAAATAGTTATAAAAGCCGCTAAAAATCAATGGGAAATCAAATAAAGTTCGGTTTTCCTTTTTTAATGGTTAAATTTGCAATCTGAACTAAATCTAAATAAAAATGACTACTCTTAATGTTTTAAAAAAGAGCCAGAAAGGAACCATTATTGAAATAAACAGCGATAACGTTCCTTTGAAATTAATAGAAATGGGGTGCTTACCGGGAAACGTTGTTGAAGTATTGCTAATTGCACCTTTAGCAGATCCGATCTACATAAAAGTAAATGATTCATTTTTAAGCATACGAAAAGATTTAGCAAAACAAATACAAGTTGAACTGATATAGCATTTAATGAAACCACTAAAAATAGCTTTAATTGGAAACCCGAATGTTGGTAAAACTTCTGTTTTCAATGCATTAACAGGTTTAAACCAACACGTAGGAAATTATCCCGGAGTAACCGTAGAACGCAAAACCGGAACGGCTCATTTGTCTAAAGACATCAAGGCAAGCATTATTGATTTGCCGGGCGTGTATTCGGTCAACCCAAGTTCTAAAGACGAGGAAATTGCGTTAAATGCCATTTTTGATAAAACCAATAAAGATTATCCGGACGTTGTGGTGATTGTTGCCGAAGTTGAAAACTTAAAACGTAACCTTTTGCTTTTTACACAAGTAAAAGATTTAGGTTTTCCGGTGGTTTTGGCATTAAATATGGCAGACCAAATGCAGAAAAAAGGTATTTCGGTTGATGTACCTGCTTTAGAAAAAGCCTTGCAGACTAAGATTGTTCTGATTTCTGCCCGTAAAAATCAGGGCATTGAAGAGTTGAAACAAGTCGTTTTAAATTATTCGTCTTACCCAACCCGCCCGGTATTTGATCTAAAAAGTATTGATAAAGAGTATTTCTCACTTTTAGAAAATCTTTATCCTAAGCAGAATCCATATAAAGTATGGCTTTCGCAAACCAGCGTTTATCCGTTTGAAAATATCGGCAATGTGGTGTCAAGCAATGCATTTGTCCAAAAATCCGATTCAGAAATTAAAAAGTTGCAGCACCGCGAAACCATAAAAAGATACCAGTTTATCAATGATATTCTGAAGGAAACGTATAGCATCGATACGTCAAAGGCTACTGATATCCGTATGCGTTTTGATCGTATTCTAACGCACAAATTCTGGGGATACATTATCTTCTTTTTTGTTTTGTTGCTGATTTACGGATCGATCTTTGAGCTGGCCGCTTTTCCAATGGATTTAGTTGATGGATTTTTTGCCGATTTATCAGCCTGGACAAGTGCAACTTTGCCCGAAGGGAAATTAACCGAACTGATCGCCGACGGTATTCTACCCGGATTGGGCGGTGTGTTGATGTTTGTTCCGCAAATTGCCATTTTGTTTTTTATCATCTCCATTTTAGAAGAAACAGGATATATGAGCCGTGTGGTTTTCTTAATGGATCGCATTATGAAACCGTTTGGTTTAAGCGGAAAATCGGTTGTGCCGTTGGTCTCAGGGACCGCCTGTGCCATTCCGGCAATTATGTCGGCACGAAACATTGAAAATCCAAAAGAACGATTAATTACCATGCTGGTAACGCCGTTTACCACTTGTTCGGCACGTATTCCGGTATATATCATCATCATCTCGTTAATCATTCCAAAAACGTATATTTTAGGATTTATTCCGTTGCAGGCTTTTGTAATGACGATGATGTACGTTATTGGATTTTTATCTGCTTTAATCGCCGGAATGATTTTAAGCAGCATTATTAAAGCAGATAGAAAATCGTTTTTTGTAATTGAGATGCCTACGTATAAAGCACCTATTTTAAAGAATGTGTTTTTGAATATGTACGAAAAAGTGGTTTCGTATATTATGGGTGCCGGTAAAATTATTTTAGCACTTTCGGTAATCTTATGGTTTTTAGGATCACACGGACCAAGCAGTACGTTTGGCAATGCAGAAGAAATCATCACCGAAAAACATATTACCGACCATTTAACTGAAGACGAACTGGCAGATGAATTAGCGGGGTACCAGTTAGAAAATTCATATATCGGAATCATAGGAAAAGGAATTGAACCTGTTTTCCGTCCGTTGGGATACGACTGGAAAATAAGTATTGCCGTGCTGACTTCTTTTGCTGCCCGCGAAGTGTTTGTGGGTAATTTAGCTACGTTATATAATTTAGGCAGTGAAGCAGAAGAAGACGAAGCAAAAATTATTGACCGTATGGCAAATGAAAAACGCGAAGACGGTACTGCTGTTTACGGTTTTGCTACCGGAATTTCACTGTTGTTGTTTTACGCTTTTGCCATGCAATGTCTGTCAACGGTTGGGGTAACCAAAAAAGAAACCAATTCGTGGAAATGGACCATGATCCAAATGGTTTTCATGACCGGTGTGGCCTACATTGCTGCGTTAATAGCGTACCAACTTTTAAAATAAAAGAACATGCAAAACATTATTGTTTATATATTATTACTTGCTGCTGTTGCCTTTTTGCTGAAGAAATTTGTCTTTAAAAAGAAAGGTAAAGGCGGTTGTGGCGATGATACCAATTGTAAATGTAGGTAAAGTTTTCTATTTATAATCAGTAGAATTGCTTGTGTATTAATTATAATATCCTCTTGAGATATAAACTTCTGCTACAATATCATTTTCATTAAATATGAATAATAATTGCATTGCTGGTCCCGTTTTGAATTTAACTAAATCAATTTCGTTGTCAGTTGTTTTAATTATGAATTCGGCAATCAGATAATTGTTTATTGGTTTAGAAAATAAAAGATACATTTTTGAATGTGCTGTATTTGGAATAAGCTCATTAAACAGCGTGTTTCTTTCTAAATCAAAATGATACTTCTCTCTATGTTGTTGTTTATCCATAAGTTTTAGTTTCGTTAAGTCAAGATTTATATCTGGGAATGGTAAGTAGCTAATATATGGTGACAGGTTAAAATCTTCAATAGTATTCTTTTTTGATTTTTCTTTTTTTGACCTGACCATTGCTTTTTAAATTTCCCAATCTCTTGATTAATATTATTATTAACCCGTGGTGCATTTAAGTAATATTAATTTTTAAGTTGTTTATATTTCTATTAGCACTTCTATTTATTGTTTGAATAATAGTAAGAGTTACTATTTTTGAGAGTATCCTTGTTTTAAACCCTAAAAAGCTTTTGGCATAATTGCGTCTAATCATAAACTGGTCACAGAGTTGAGAGAATAAAGTTTCTATCCTTTTTCTGGATTTTCGTATTATATAAGGCTGATTTTCATAGTTCTTTTGATTCATCCTCATTGGTACTTCCAGCTTTATATTGTGGGATGTAAACAAATCTAATTGGTATTCTGCAGATAAATATCCTTTACCCGTTGTGCATTTAGGAATTAAAAAAGGAAAAAGATTGTCCATTTGATTAAAAAATCGTATATTTAATTGACTACCAATCGATTAGATATATGAAC
>SMEI01000032.1_pt1 | contig 30949 bp, 27 predicted proteins | sample 2456321 | NCBI WGS metagenome assembly SMEI01 (sample SAMN10132588, study PRJNA489261) | soil metagenome | isolation source: day1 control-silt loam soil ammended with composted manure from dairy cow... | place: USA | collected 2015-05-01
AAATTATCAAAATCCATAATACAACGTGTAATATTTACCACAGTGTAATAAGAACACTTATATCCATAAATTATATTTTATTCATAGTTTGAACTAAAATTAGCAAACACATCAAAATTTCACTAATAAAATTTTGTTAAATTTAACAAAGTGTTTAAAAAGTGTTATTTAAGATCGTTTTCAATAAAGTTTTGTACATTTGAAAAAAATCCTTTATGACTAAAAAGTTAGTAACTTTAGCAGCTTTTTTTGGATTGGTTGCTATTATCTTAGGTGCTTTTGGTGCACACGGACTAAAAAGCGTTTTAACTCCCGAGCAATTAATAAGCTTTGAAACGGGTGTTAAATATCAAATGTACCACGCGTTATTTTTACTGCTAATTTCGCAACTTAACATACTAACAGAAAAAAACAAACGCACCATTGGTATCTTAACAACCATTGGCGTTTTCTTATTTTCCGGCTCAATTTATCTACTGGCTACTCAGGAATTATCAGGAATCAACTTTAAATTTTTAGGACCAATTACCCCAGTAGGCGGTGTGTTTCTCATTATAAGCTGGTTTTTCACTGCTTTTTATTCAATGAAACAAAAAAGAAATTAATAAAAAAAATAATAAATTTATTAGTAAGTTTGTAGGCAAATTATTAATACAACACACAATTTAAGATATGGAAGTTTCAAAGGCAATCTCTTTGGATAAATATGGGATACACAATGTAAGTGAGATCATTTACAATCCTTCGTATGATGAATTATTTAAAGAAGAAACAAATCCTAATTTACAAGGGTTTGAACGTGGGCAAGTATCAGAACTTGGAGCAGTAAACGTAATGACCGGCGTTTTTACCGGGCGTTCTCCTAAAGACAAATACATCGTTAAAGATGCGGTTACTGAAAATACCATTTGGTGGACATCAGACAAAGCTGTAAACGACAACAAACCCATTTCTCAAACCACTTGGGAAGCCTTAAAACAAAATGCTGTTGAAGAATTATCTGGGAAAAAATTATATGTAATCGATGCTTTTTGCGGCGCTAACGAAGACACTCGCTTAAAAGTACGCTTTATAATGGAAGTAGCTTGGCAGGCACATTTTGTAAAAAACATGTTTATCCGTCCTACTGAAGAAGAATTAGAAAACTTTGGAGAGCCTGATTTCGTGGTAATCAACGCTTCAAAAACATCTTTTAAAGATTACAAAGCACACGGATTAAATTCTGATGTATATATTGCGTTTAACTTAACCGAAAAAATGCAATTAATTGGTGGAACCTGGTATGGTGGCGAAATGAAAAAAGGTATGTTCTCTATGATGAACTACTATTTACCGCTAAAAGGAATTGCTTCAATGCACTGCTCTGCAAACAAAGGAAAAGAGGGCGATGTAGCTGTTTTCTTTGGGTTGTCAGGAACAGGAAAAACCACTTTATCTACCGATCCAAAACGTGAATTAATCGGTGACGACGAACACGGATGGGATAACGACGGCGTTTTTAACTTTGAAGGCGGATGTTACGCTAAAACCATTGACTTAAGCCAGGAACACGAACCTGAAATTTTTGGTGCAATCAAACGCGATGCTTTATTAGAAAACGTTACAGTTGACGCCAACGGAAAAATTGATTTTAAAGATGGATCTGTAACACAAAACACACGTGTATCGTATCCAATTGACCATATCGAAAATATTGTAAAACCGGTTTCAAAAGCAGGTCACGCTAAAAAAGTAATCTTTTTAACAGCTGATGCTTTTGGGGTAATGCCTCCGGTTTCTAAATTAACTCCAGAACAAACCAAATACTTTTTCTTATCGGGCTTCACGGCTAAATTGGCAGGTACAGAACGTGGTGTAACTCAACCTGAACCTACTTTCTCTGCTTGTTTTGGTAAAGCATTCTTAAGCTTGCACCCTACCAAATACGGTGAAGAATTAGTTAAGAAAATGGAAGAGCACAATGCAACTGCTTACATGGTTAATACCGGTTGGAATGGCACAGGAAAACGTATTTCTATAAAAGATACCCGTGCTATTATTGACCACATTTTAGATGGTTCGATAGAAAAAGCAGAAACCACTATTGTTCCTATCTTTAACTTAGCGGTTCCAACAGCTTTAGAAGGGGTTCAAACTGAAATTTTAGACCCAAGAAATACCTATGCCGATGCTACTGAATGGGAAGTAAAAGCAAAGGATTTGGCTCAATTATTCATCGAGAACTTTGTTCAATACACAGATAACGAAGAAGGAAAATCTTTAGTTGCAGCAGGTCCGCAATTGTAATTTTTTCAAAATAAATCAAATTAAAGTCCAACAATTGTTGGACTTTTGTTTTTTACAGTTCTTTTTATATATTTGTTAACACTTTAGAAAGAAAATGAATCAATCAGAAAAAAGCTTATACAATCCAGGATTACACAAACTGCTTACCCTACAAGTTAAAGACGAAACACTTTTAACTTCACTTGAAAAATTTCAGGAATTTTCTAAAAATCTTATTAGTGATTTTAATCTGGAAATTGTAGGCATATCGCATCATTCATTTGATTCAAGTGGCTTTACTATGGCTTTTTGTTTAAAAGAATCACATATTTGCATACACACTTGGCCAGAATTCGATCAATTAACGCTTGATATCTATCTTTGTAATTATTTAAAAGACAATACACAAAAAGTTGAAGCTTTAGGTACTGCCTACAAACTTTTTTTTGATGCTACAGTGTTAAACGAAACTAATGTGTACCGCTAATGAATGCAAAATATCAATGTGCAAACTGCCACAGTGTTACCGAAATTGCTTATACCAAATTAAAGCCGCAAACTTTTGCATGTCCTGTTTGTTCGTCAATATCCAAAATAAACGAAACAACAACGGAGTATGCAGGTAAAATAACGGGATCTTTTAAAGATATATATGCGTCGCTAAACGAAATTGTCACCTATAACGGAAGAACATATCACATTGTAGGTATATCAACCAAACAAGAAAAAGGGAGTTATGTTTCGTGGAACGAATATATTTTAGCCGATACAAATGGTGACTTGATATTTTTATCGCATGGAAGTGATTTTAATTCATACTTAACAGAAGTTCCGCTTACCGCAGAAATGGAAGAGCAAGCAAAATTAGGCGGTACTTTAAAGTACAAAGGATCTGGCTATGATTTTGATTTTGCACAGTATGCCTTACCCGTTGCAGCACACGGTGTTTTCTTTAATAATATTTTAGAAGAATCGTACAACAGAACTTTTCAGCACAATTATAACCAAAGTCAGTTTTTATCGGTTGAAAAATATGGCGATGTTACCGAAATTTTCTTTGGCGAATATTTAAACAAAACAAGTTTTAGAAAACTGTTTATAAAAGAACGTGAAAGCATCTACAAAAACAACAATGTATTAAAAAATCTGGTATTGTTTTTTGCTTTGATCTGTTTAGTGATCGGTGGTTTGCATTATGCCTTAAATTACAACAATGTAGATATGGTTACTTATACCAACAGTATTGTTAAGGCTAATTCTACCAGCAGCCAATTTATAAGTCCGCCGTTTGATGTGAAAGGTGAAGATAAAAAAGTAAAACTTTCGTTTGTATCAGAAGTTACAGATCCAAACATTGTTTTAAACGTATCATTGGTTAACGAAAAAACAAACGCTACACATTTAACCGAAACTTTTAAGCATTTTAATAATTCAAAAAATCACGTATCGGGTAACGAAGTAACTTTTTGTGGTGTAGATAATGGCTCGTATCATTTGGCTTTTCACTATACTACAAACATTAATAAACCAGAAAACTCGTACGATGTTGATTATAAAATAACTGTTGGCGGCGTTAGTCAGGTTTGGCTGTATGTTTCTATTATAATAACTTTAGCAGCAGCCTTTTTTTATTATTACACCATTGTTAACAGAAATCACGTTAACGAGTTACAAAATTTTAAAGATCTTTTTACATACAAAAATTACGAACCTTTAAAATACGCCGGAATAATTTTAGGATTATACATTTTTGGAAATTACATGTTTATATCAAACTTAACCTGCAATTCATCAAAAGTAAATACCGAATTAGAAAATGCCACATATACGGGCAACAGAGTACATTATATAGCCAGAACTTATTCATCATCGGGAGCTTCCCATAAATAAACGATTATGCAACAAATTTTAAACGGAATAACAAATTCAGCAATATATTCTATTTTAGGAATAATAATTTTATTAATTGCTTATTTAATTGTTGAAAAATTAACTCCGGAAAATTCTTGGAAAGAAATAGTAGAAAATAAAAACATTGCACTAGCCATTGTTTTTGCAGGATTTATCATTGGTATATCTATGATAATTAGTGCTGCTCTTCATGGATAAAAACAAACGTTTTCAACTTTTTCTACTGGTCGCGGTTTTTATAGTATCAACCTGCGGTTTGGTTTACGAATTGGTTGCAGGTGCTTTAGCCAGTTATTTGCTGGGCGATTCGGTAAAGCAATTTTCTTTTATTATTGGCACCTATTTGTTTTCAATGGGTGTAGGATCTTTTTTGGCAAAATACATCAAAAGAAATTTAATTGATCGTTTTATAGAAATTGAACTTTTAATAGGTATTATCGGCGGGTTAAGCTCGGTTGTATTGTTTGTACTTTTCCAAAGAATATCGCATTTTCAGTTTATACTGTACTTTAGTGTGTTTTTAACCGGATGTTTATCGGGAATGGAAATTCCTATTTTAATGAACATCTTAAAAAACCGTGTAACCTTTCGCGAACTGGTTTCAGATGTTTTTACGTTTGATTATATTGGTGCGTTAATTGCTTCGGTTTTATTCCCTACTTTATTGATTCCTTATCTTGGTGTAATGGGAACATCGTTGGTTTTTGGTATTGTGAATATTTTGGTAGGAATTTCGCTCTGTATCTTTTTAAGAAAGGAAATTTTCAACTTACGAGGCTTACAAATAAAGGCTTTTTTAAGTTTAGCTTTACTGGTTACTGCTTTTGCTTATTCAAACGATTTGCTGAAATATACAGAAAATAATCTGTATCAAAACAATATCATCTACAAACAAAGTACACCGTACCAACGAATTATTTTAACCGAAAGTGCAGGCGAATATCAGTTGTTTTTGAACAACAATTTACAGTTTAATACCAAAGATGAATACCGTTATCACGAAGTTTTAGTTCATCCGGCAATGGCTGCAGCTCCAGAAATATCAAATGTTTTGGTATTAGGTGGTGGCGATGGTTTGGCTGTGCGTGAAATTTTAAAGTACAAAGATGTAAAAAAAATAACTTTGGTAGATTTAGATGAAGGAATGACCAATTTATTTAAAACCAACGAAATATTGCGTAAACACAACCAAAATTCGTTAAACAACCCAAAAGTTACCATTCATAATACCGATGCGTTTATCTGGTTGCAGCAAAATACCGAAAAATATGATGTTGTTATTATCGATTTTCCAGATCCATCTAACTACAGTTTAGGCAAATTGTACACTACTTATTTTTACAAAACGCTTTATCAAAGCATGACACCAAACAGTGTGGTAACCGTACAAACTACTTCGCCTTATTATGCACCAAAATCGTATTGGTGTGTACATGAAACAATCGGTTCTGTGTATCCGAATATTAACGGATATCATACCTACGTACCGTCTTTTGGTGAATGGGGTTTTGCTATTTTTTCGCCCAATAATTTGGTTCGATTGAATAAAGTGTACCGCAAACTGAACAATTTAAAGTTTTACAATTATAATTTAGACGAGTTTAGTAAGTTTTCTGAGGATATGAAAGCAGAAAACATTGAAATTAACCGTTTAGATAACCAATCTTTAGTTCGATATTTTGATGAAGAGTGGAGCAAAATTTAATTGGTCACGTCGTAGCTTTTTAAAAACAGGCTTATTGGCGTTGGTTGCCATTCCGTTGGTACAATCGTGCAAAAAAACGGTCGAAAAACTCATTTTCAGAATCACGGGAACCAATCACATTCTGGGACATAGATTGCGTACCGGGGATTTTCCAAAACCATCAAAAACAATCAGTGAAAACATCGTTATTATTGGCGGTGGTATTTCTGGTTTATCTGCGGCACGTTGGCTTTCTAAAAACAATATTCTTGATTTTAAACTTATTGAAATGGAAACCGAATTAGGTGGAAATTCATTAGGCAAACAAAATCAATACAGTAAATATCCGGTTGCGGCGCATTATCTACCATTGCCGAATCATTCAAACAAAAATTTGATCGATTTTTTGCATGAAAGCAACATCATTACCGGTTTTTCAAAAGATGGAACACCTATTTACGATGAATCGCAATTATGTTTTACTCCACATGATCGTTTATTCATTCATAATTACTGGCAAGAAGGAATCATTCCAAATTACGGACTTTCAGAAGAAGATCAGCAAGCGTTTGAAATGTTCGATAAAAAAATGCAGTTTTATAAAGATGCTAGAGGAAAAGATGGTTCGTTTGCATTTGATATTCCCTTGCATCAATCATCAAAAGACGAAGAATTTGCAAAATTAGATCAGCTAACATTTAAAGATTGGTTGCTTGCGAATAATTTGAATAATCCTGAACTTTTTACTTATCTGAACTATTGCTGTAAAGACGATTACGGAATTGGTATTGATAAAGTTTCGGCTTGGGCTGGTATTCATTATTTTTGTTCGAGAAAAAACACGCAAAACGAGGTACTAACCTGGCCAGAAGGAAACTATTTCATTGCCAAGAAATTTCTACCTTACACAGAAAACAAAACGTATAAAAACGTGTTAGTATATTCTGTAAAAACCGCTAAAAACAAAGTAGAACTGCTGGTTTATGACGACCGATTAAAAACATCGACCAAAATCATTGCCAACAAAGTTATTTTGGCAACACCGCAGTTTGTAAACAAATATATTTTAGAAAACAGAATCGAAATTTCTAAAAAGTTTGAATACGCACCCTGGATTACCGCAACGTTAGCCATAAACAAGTTTCCTATAGGCGAAGGTGCGCCGCTTTCATGGGACAACGTTATACACAACGGTTTTGGCTTGGGCTATATTTACAACCAGCACCAAATGCTTAACCAATATCAAACGCCTTTTTCAATAACATATTATGCTGCTTTGTGTACAGATGATTTAAAATCAGAACGAAGAAAATTACTTGCGAACACCGATAATTACTGGAAAAAAGTTATTTTAACCGATTTAGAAAAAGCCCATTACAACATATCAGCCGAAGTAATTTCGTTAGAATTGCACAAAAAAGGACACGGAATGATTAGTCCGTTTCCAAATTTTATTTTTTCGCAAGAAATAAAGCAAGCCGCACAACCCATTGAAAACAAAATTTACTTTGCCCATTCAGATTTAAGCGGAATATCTATTTTTGAAGAAGCTTTTTATCAAGGCATTAAAGCCGCTAAAGAATTAATTAATGATACAGCCCTGGATACATAAAAAACAAACCGATTTTACTTTTATTTTACTACCGCCGTTTTTCATTGCATTAATTGTATTGCTTTTCCATGAAAAATTAGCTGCAATTCAAGACAATTATTCGTTTTTAACGTGGTTAATATTTATTGTTTTTATAGATGTTGCCCACGTTTACGCATCGCTTTTTAAAACCTATTTAAACAAAACCGAAGTATCTAAACACAAAAAGCTTTTTATTGTTGTTCCGTGCATTTGTTTGCTGTTAAGTATAGCTGCTTTTATTGTTAGTAAAGATTTTTTCTGGAGTGTTTTGGCATATATTGCCGTGTTTCATTTTATACGGCAGCAATACGGTTTTATGAGACTGTACAGTAGAAACGAACCGAAAAAAAAATTAAAATTGTTGTTTGATAAAATGGTTATTTACAACGCTACGGTTTTCCCCATGTTGTTTTGGTTTCTAAATCCCGATCGACATTTTAACTGGTTTGTAAGTAATGAATTTTTACAGAGCAATCAACCGCAGATAACCAACATATTATTTGTATGTTTTGTTATCATTTTTACTGCTTATTTAGTTTCGGTAGTATATGGTTTCGTTAAAACAAAACAGTTTAACATTCCCAAAAACCTACTTATTTTAGGCACTTATATTTCTTGGTATCTGGGAATTGTGCATTACAACAACGAACTTATTTTTACTGCTTTTAATGTGGTTTCGCACGGTATTCCTTACATGGCGTTGGTTTATTTTAAAGAAATTCAACCTAATAAAAAACAAAACTTTTACCTGCCTTTTTTTCAAACAAAATATTTACTCATTGTATTTCTGTTGATTTTATTAGGATTAGCATTTTTAGAAGAATTAATTTGGGAAGTAACCGTTTGGGAAGAACATTTTCAGTTTACGGAATTCTATATACCTGATAATTTGCATTTTATATGGATTCCTTTTTTAACCTTACCTCAGCTAACGCATTATGTTTTAGATGGATTTATTTGGAAATCAAAAAAAAGCCTCTAATTTTTATTCTTTAAAAATCATCAACTAATGATACCGGCCATCTGTAGATCTCAGCATTCACTTTTACACATTTAAAATGTATCATTAAGGTATAAATTAAAACAAGGTTGGGAAAAATCCCAACCTTGTTGATTATTGTTCTACAGAATCTACTGTTTGTGTTACAGAATCTTCTATCATTTCGCGTTGTTGCTGTTCCATTTGTGCTGCTTCAGCCTGTTGCTGTTTATATGCACTTAAATACCTGTTAAAGTATTTTTCAAATGGTGCAATTCGCTTGTTTAATGTTGCAACAGTTGCAGTGTCTTTATGCATTTGGCAATTGTCAATAATCCGGTAAGCCGTTTCAAAAGCCGCAATGATGTCCATAACATATTCTTGTTGTTCATTTAGTTTCATTCCTTTGTAGAAATTCAAATCTTCTTCGGCTTTAATAAACAATTTAGTTGACAATTCTGCCGCTTTTTTGTTTTCACCTAATATATAATATAGATCGGCAAAAGGTTCTACTGTAAAATATGATCCGTTTCTGTCATTAGGAATGTAATATTCGATTGGGAAATTTTTCATTGCCAAATCAACAATATTTTTGGCTTTGTCCATTTTTCCTTCTTTGACTAATTGTGTTGCCAGTCGCTCCATATTAATTCTGAAACTTATTGCATTTTTACGTGTTTCAGGATCATGGTAAATATTCGGGCTTCCAAAATTACCCCAATACCAATTGGTTACTGTTTTGTACATTTTATCGGTATCGATCGAACCAATATATAGCGGATGTATATCATATTTGCGTTCTGCTTTTACAGGAACCAGTTTGTACACCAAACCATTTAACTGTAAGTAATCTTTCATCCACAAGAAATCTTCATCAGAAATAGATCCTCCTGTAAAGTAAATTGGTCGGTCCCAATTGTTGCTTGCAACAATTTCCATCATTATTAATCGCTGACGGGCTACGGCATTTGCCTTAACATCAATCGGAATTTCAGACACAATTTGATCTGCATATTTTTCTGAAACTATACCATTTTTAAGCACCTTATCTTTATTAACAGGAATACTAAATTTATTGGTTGGAATACGTGTAATCAACATTCCATTCTCTGTTTCTATTTTAGCGCGCGGATCATCAGAGGCAATAAATTCTAAAATGGTATTGATATCAAAACGCTCATCGATAGACGGGGTAATTGCTGAATAATACAGATTCTCCCCAGAATATTGGCGGTGATTGAAACGGATTTTTAACGGATCTGACTCATACGAACGGACTTTCATTTGGTCGATATACCATTCTGCCTGCAACAACGTGCTACACACCACACGTACATCGGTGCGGTATCCTTCCACCTCCTGTAAATACCAAAGCGGGAAGGTATCGTTATCGCCTATCGTGAAAATGATCGCATTTGGTTCTAAAGAATCAAGATATGCACGACCCAATGCCAAGGCAGTGTATTTTCCGGAACGGTCATGATCGTCCCAGTTTTCTTTTGCCATTAGCACCGGAGAAGCTAAAAACGTTACTCCTAAAACCAATGGCAAGGCTATTTTTGCGTTTACTTTATTGGCTAAAAATTCATAGATGGCGTACACACCGTAGCCTACCCAAATAGCAAAAACCATAAACGAACCTACTACGGCATAATCACGTTCGCGTGGTTCAAAAGGCCGTTCATTAAGGAATATTTTCAAAGCGAAACTGGTAAATAAAAACAATGCCAGCAATACATAAAACGTTTTAGGGTCTTTGCGGTAATGAAACACAAAGCCAAACAAGCCTAAAATAAACGGAAGCATATAATATACGTTTCGCCCTTTGTTATTCAGCATATCACTTGTGAGATTCTCTTGTGAGCCCAAACGGATTTCATCTAAAAACTTGATTCCCGAGATCCAGTTTCCGTTCATTCGGTCATTATATCCCTGAATATCATTTTGGCGTCCGGCAAAATTCCACATCAAATAACGGGTGTACATATAGCCAAACTGATAGTTGAACATAAACCCGATATTGTCTGCAAAACCGGGCTTTTCAACATCGATGTATTCGCCCAATTGTCTTAGGTAAGAGTCGTATTCACGCATAGACATTCTACCCGATTGTACTTGTGCTTTTAACTGCGAAGCCATTTCTATAACCTGTGGTTCCGATGCGTATTCGGACTTTAATTTAAAATCAACCGGTTTGGTATAGGTCATATAATTCGCAGCCATATCAGGCTCCCACAAACGAGGTAAGAATCCTTTAAATCGGGCGGAAAAATTTTGCTCTGCATTTTTTCCATCAGTTAATACGATGTATTTTCCGGTAGCGTAATCTCTTTCATAATTGACTTTACCATCTTTATAAGGTTCTGAAGGATCTAACGCTCCGCCGTATTTAATAGTAAAATAAGTATCATAAAACAATGAACGTTCACCATATTGTTTTCTATTGTAATAATCTAATAATTCGGCAGCATCTGACGGTTTGTTTTCATTAATCGGAATTTGGGTATTAGCGCGGATAGGCAGCATTAACCAACAAGAGAATCCGATAAAAATAAACATTATGGAAAGAATCAACGTATTGGCAAAATATTTTTGCTTTTCGCGGGTGATTTTCAATCCAAAAATAAACAAAGAAACAACAATAGCAAAGGCAATGATGGTTCCTGAATTAAACGGTAAGCCAATGGAATTGACAAAGAAAATTTCTGATTTCCCGAAGAAAATCATTGTGTAAGGAAGTATGAAACCAAACACTACCAATAAAATGGCAACTACTAAAATGTTTGCAATGATGAAATTTTTAATGGTAACCTGCGGATATTTTTTAAAATAATATAAATAACCAATAGAAGGAATTGCCAAAAGTGCCATAAAATGCACACCAAAAGACATTCCCACAACTAAAGCAATCAATAGCAACCATTTGTTTCCTCGTGGTTCATCAACCGCATCTACCCAGCGCAAACCTAACCACAACAGTAACGCCAGCATAAAAGTAGCCATGGCATATACTTCGGTTTCTACGGCACTGAACCAAAAAGTATCTGAAAAAGTAAATGTTAACGCACCTATTAAACAGCTTCCCAATACTGCAATTACAGTATTGTTTGTAATGTTTTCCGTACCAATTTTAACTACTTTCATTAAGATATTGGTAGCAGACCAAAACATAAACAACACAGCAAATGCGCTTGATAAAGCCGAAACCATATTAACCATTGCCGCAATCTTGTCGGGCGATGTAGCAAACATCGCTGCAAAAGCACCAATCATTTGAAACAACGGTGCACCGGGTGGATGTCCTACTTCTAATTTAGCTGAAGTTGCAATGTATTCGCCGGCATCCCAAAAACTAACGGTAGGTTCCAGCGTTAAAGTATAAACTGTAATGGCAATTAAAAATGCAATCCATCCGGTGATGGTATTCCATTTTTTAAAATTGATTGTCAACATAATAGCTTTTTTTTATCTTTTTGTGTAAGAACTACAAAGAAAACGTTTTTTTTCGAAACTCTGAAAAAAACAAACTTTATATATTCATAAAGAACAAAAAGAAGCTTCAAAGTTAAAAACGAATCCTTTGCCTCGTTTTTAACTATTCCGGTTGCAATGTATCTATGTCTTGTTGCATTTGAATTTTCTGTTGTAACTGTTCTTTTTTCTGTTTTTCATAAACATTCAAATAACTTACAAAATACTTTTCAAACAAAAGCATACGGTTATTTAAAGCGGTTACAGTTTCCACATCATTATAATTTTCGCTATAACTAATGATTCGATAAGCTGTATTAAAATTATCGATGATTTCATAACTGTACTGCCGCTGTTCTGCAAAATCCATACCTTTGTAAAAATTAAGATTTTCTTCGGTTTTTATATATAGTTTCATAGCTATATCTGCCGCATTTTTCTTATTACCTACCTGATAATACAGATCTATATAAGGTTCGGTAAAATAATATTTTACCTGATTATTAAATGGAATATAATATTCTATCGGAAAATTATTCATTGCCAAGTCAAGTATTTTTTCAGCTTTTTCCTTTTTACCTTCTTTTACCAATTGCCTTGCCAAACGTTCTAAATTCATCAGGTAAATTCGCGATTCGGTTCTTGTTTGTGGATCGTGATAAATATTCGGGCTGCCAAAATTACCCCAATACCAGTTGGTTACGGTTTTATACATCTTCTCTGAATCTATACTTCCGATATCATACGGATTGCTACTCTCTTTTATTTCAGCTTTTACCGGAACCAGTTTATAAACCAAACCGTTGAGCTGTAAATAATCTTTCATCCATAAAAGAGTTTCATCACTTATACTTCCTGACACAAAATAAACAGGACGCTCCCATTTGTTACCCGCTATAATATCGTACATTATCAAATGTTTTCTTGACAACTGGCTTTCTTTTACATCTATTGGAATTTCTGAAACAATCTGATCAGCAAACTGCTGTGAAACAACGCCGTTTTTCAGCACTTTTTCTTTGTCAACTGCAAGTTTGAATTTATTGGTTGGGATACGTACAACTTTGTTTTGATTATTTATTTCGATTTTAGTTTCCGGACGATCGCTTGCAATAAAATCCATAATGGTATCCAATTCAAAACGCTCATTTATCGATGATGTTATAATTGCACCCGCCAGCCTACTTCCAACATATTGTTTATGATCAAAACGAATCTGTAGCGGTTCAGACTCATGGGCTTTTATTTTCATTTGATCGATGTACCATTCCGCATCTAACAATGTTGTACAAACTACGCGCACATCGGTTCGGTAACCTTCTACTTCCTGCAGATACCATAATGGAAATGAGTCATCGGCGATTGTAAAAACAATGGCATTTGGTTCTAACGAATCTAAATAGGCTCGCCCTACGGCTAAAGCTGTGTATTTTCCGGAACGGTCGTGATCGTCCCAGTTTTCTTTTGCCATTAGCACCGGCGATGCCAAGAAAGTAACTCCTAAAACCAGCAGCAATGCTACTTTAGCATTTACTTTGTTCAATAAAAATTCATAGATTGCATATACACCGTAACCTACCCAAATAGCAAAAACCATAAACGAACCTACTACGGCATAATCACGTTCGCGTGGTTCAAAAGGACGCTCATTTAAGAAGATTTTTAAAGCAAAGCTTGTAAATAAGAACAATGCCAGCAATACATAAAACGTTTTCGGGTCTTTGAGGTAATGAAAGATGAAACCTACCAAACCTAAAATAAACGGAATCATATAATAGGTATTGCGTGCTTTATTATTAAGCATATCGCTGGTTAGATTGTTTTGCGAACCTAAACGGAGTTCGTCTAAAAACTTGATACCCGAAATCCAGTTTCCATCCATATTGTCGTTATTTCCCTGAATATCATTTTGGCGTCCCGAAAAATTCCACATCAAATAACGCATATACATATAACCAAACTGATAATTGAACATAAATTTCATATTATCAATAAAGGTTGGATTTTCAATTTCAACTTCTTCTCGTATCTGAGATAAATAATAGTCATATTCTCTTAACGAGATCTGTCTGGTTTGTACATCTCTCTTAAGTTGAGCAGTCAATTGAACCAATTCTGAATCGGAAGCATATTCTGGTTTCAACTTAAAATCTACGGGCTTGGTAAACGCCATATAATTTATCGGATGCGAACCATCTGTACTCCACATTCTTGGCAAGAAACCTTTAATTTTATTTGAATAATTTGGTTCAGAATTTATGTACTCATTAATAACAACATATTTTCCACTCACAATATCACGTTCATAATTGGGTATTCCATTGATGTAAGGCTGAACGGCATCTAAAATATTACCGTATTTCTGTGTAAAATAAGTATCATAAAATAATGAACGCGGACCATATTGTTCACGGTTGTAATAATCTAAAAGCTCGGCAGCATCTGACGGTTTGTTTTCGTTGATCGGAATTTGTGTATTTGCTCGTATCGGTAACATTAGCCAACACGAAAACCCGATAAAAATAAAAAGTACCGAAAGAATTAGCGTATTAGCAAGATGCTTTTGTTTTTCACGGGTGATTTTCAATCCAAAAACAAACAAAGAAACAACAATAGCAAAGGCAATAATGGTTCCTGAATTAAATGGTAAGCTCATGGAATTGACAAAGAAAATTTCTGATTTCCCGAAGAAAATCATTGTGTAAGGAAATAAAAAACCAAAAACAACCAATAAAATGGCTACTACCACAAGATTGGCCATGATGAAGTTTTTAACGGTAACCTGCGGATATTTTTTAAAATAATACAAATAACCTATTGAAGGAATTGCCAAAAGCGCCATGAAATGCACTCCAAAAGACATTCCTACAACCAATGAAATTAACAGCAACCATTTGTTGCCTCGTGGTTCATCAACCGCATCTACCCAACGTAAACCTAACCACAACAGTAACGCCAGCATAAAAGTAGCCATGGCATATACTTCGGTTTCTACCGCACTGAACCAAAAAGTATCAGAAAATGTAAATGTTAACGCACCTATTAAACAGCTTCCCAATACTGCAATAACGGTATTGTTGGTTATTTTTTCCGTTCCTATTTTAACTACTTTCAGTAAAATATTGGTAGCCGACCAAAACATAAACAAGACAGCAAACGCGCTTGATAAAGTCGAAACCCAGTTTACCATGACAGCAATTTTGTCGGACGAAGTAGCAAACATCGCTGCAAAAGCACCAATCATTTGAAACAGCGGTGCACCGGGCGGATGTCCTACTTCTAATTTAGCCGAAGTTGCAATGTATTCACCTGAATCCCAAAAACTAACAGTAGGTTCCAGCGTTAAAGTATAAACTGTAAGTGCAATTAAAAATGCAATCCATCCGGTAATGGTATTCCATTTTTTAAAATTGATTGTCAACATAATAGCCTTTTTTGTAAAAGTTACAAAGGAAGTTTTTTTTTCTTAATTACCTTATTTTCACATTACCGTTAACATTTCATTCACCATCTTGACTTTATATCTGATAAAGTTTCTTCTATAAACGAACAGCCCCACGCTAATAAAAAAGATTTATACTAACCGAAAACGATCCATTTACAAACAGATAACTGATTAAGAGTATGTTTAGTTTTTCTAAGCGATACAACACAACGATTTTAAAAAAAATTTCATACAAATACTTGCACTTTTCTTTTTTTGTGCTACATTTGCACTCGCAATATTTAAGCAAACACGTTTAATCATTGCAGGTTTTATTGGTCTATGGTGTAATGGTAACACAGCTGATTTTGGTTCAGTCGTTCTAGGTTCGAGTCCTAGTAGACCAACTAATAAAACTTAAATACAAAACCATTGGTCTATGGTGTAATGGTAACACAGCTGATTTTGGTTCAGTCGTTCTAGGTTCGAGTCCTAGTAGACCAACAAAAAACGGAGTACTTTAAATAGTGTTCCGTTTTTTTTATTACACTTCTTCCCTTTTGACTTTTAACAACATTTTTACAGTTTGTTGAACTAATTTTTAAATGGTTTATTCTATTTTTGTAACCTGATGCTAAAAGTATTTAACATATCAACCCTTATACTATTTGTGTGCTTTCTCTTTGCACCCACAATTGCTTTTGCATTAAACAAAGATGTGGATACTTCAACGTTTGTTATAAATGAAGAAGAAGAAACACATTCTAAAACCAAAACAAAAAAAGGTAACAACAATAATTTAAACGAGGAAGAAGAACAACAAGTCCACTATCACTTTTTTAACAACAATCAAAATCTGATTTATAATCCGGGCTTTTCTGACCTACACCTTATTTCATTAATATATACTATTAAAGACGATTTAGTTTTTAAGATCCCCTTACCGCCTCCAGAGCAGCATCTATAATTATTTTTTGGTTAAGATCATTTATTAAAATCATCATTTCAGTTAGTTCCGGAGTGAGGTTTTAACAGGTATTATTATTTGAAAAATCTAAAAAGAATATACAGATTTCTTCTATTTGGTTTTCAAACAATCCAATGACTTTCTTATACCAAATTCAAACTAAACACAAAAATCCTTTGCATTTATCTTTATGAAACGCAGGATATTATCATGTTTATTAATTATAGAATTTTATGAAAAAAAGTATAAAAGCAGAGTTTTCTCAGAACTTTGCGTCAGGTTTGGTAGTGTTTTTAGTTGCATTACCCCTATGTTTGGGTATTGCATTAGCTTCAGGCGCACCACCTTTATCAGGAGTTATTGCCGGAATTATCGGCGGAATTGTAGTGGGTGCCTTAAGCAACTCTAACATTTCCGTATCGGGTCCGGCAGCAGGTTTAACTGCCATTGTTTTGACTGCGATTACCGATTTAGGTGCATTTGAGCTCTTTTTATGTGCCGGAATCATTGCCGGGTTGTTGCAATTGGTTTTAGGATTCATCCGTGCAGGAAGTATCTCTAACTATTTTCCTAACAATGTAATTGAAGGAATGCTTGCCGGTATTGGGATCATTATTGTTTTAAAACAAATTCCGCACGCCTTAGGTTTTGACAGTGATTACGAAGGAAACGAAACATTATTTGAAAACGGTTTTAATGTAAGTTATTTCAACGAATTATTTTCAGCAATTCATCCGGGTGCCATTCTGGTAACCATGGTATCCATCGTTATATTGTTAGCCTGGGATCATATTCCGTCATTAAAAAAACTAAAAATGCTTCCGGGCGCATTGGTTGCCGTAATTGCAGGTATTTTATTAAACCAGTTGTTTATAGCAAGCGGTAGTTCGCTGGCGATTAGTTCTCAACATTTGGTTACATTGCCGGTACCAACAACTGCCGAAGATTTTAAAAACCTGATTACAACACCAAGTTTTGCAGGGTTTGCAAACCCACAAGTATGGATTGTTGGGGCAACCATTGCTATTGTTGCGTCAATTGAAACATTACTTTGTATCGAAGCATCGGATCGATTAGATGTTAAACGCCGCATTACTGATACTAATTTAGAATTAAAAGCACAAGGAATCGGAAATCTGGCAAGTTCATTAATTGGTGGATTGCCAATGACATCGGTAGTCGTACGCAGCTCAGCAAATGTCAATGCAGGCGCTACCTCAAAAGCATCAGCAATTATTCACGGAATTTTATTATTGGTTTGCGTGTTATCCATTCCGTTTATTTTAAACATGATTCCTTTAGCAACTTTAGCAGCCGTTTTAATTTTAGTAGGGTATAAATTGGCAAAACCGGCAACCTTTAAACATTTCTGGCACAACGGAAAATACCAGTTTATACCGTTTGTAGCTACGGTGTTAGCCGTTGTTTTTACCGATTTATTAAAAGGAGTCGGTATCGGATTGGTTATTTCGGTTTTCTACATCTTACAGGGAAATATGAAAAGAGCTTATTATTTAAGCCGTGAAACATTAAATGATACTGATGAGTTTACCATTAAGTTATCAGAAGAAGTATCTTTTTTAAACAAAGCTGCCATTAAAAAAACATTGAAAAATGTAAAACCGGGATCAAAAGTTACGATCGATGCAAAATCAACATCATACATTACAACTGATGTTTTAGAGATGATTCAGGATTTTGCCAATGTACGTGCCAAAGAAGACGACATCGAAGTATCGTTAATTGGTTTTAAAACCTCGTATAAAGAATACGAAAAAGATCACGAATCTCACATTTTAATCACCCACAGAAGGGCAATGTAAATCAATCTCACACAAGAAAAAAAATATGAAAGCACATACAGCAGAAACATTAGCAACAATGACACCAACAAAAGCCGTTCAATTTTTAAAAGAAGGTAACGAACGTTTTTTGAACAATTTAAAGTTTAACCGTAATTTATTAAACCAGGTAAACGAAACCAAAAACGGACAGTTTCCTTTCGCAATTATTTTAAGCTGCATGGACAGCCGCACCTCTTCAGAATTAATTTTTGACCAAGGCATTGGCGACGTTTTTAGCCTACGTGTGGCAGGAAATGTATTAACAGATGATATGATTGGCAGTATGGAATATGCCTGCAAACATGTAGGCACCAAATTAATTTTGGTTCTGGGGCACAGTAAATGCGGTGCAGCAACCGGTGCTTGTAAAGGCGGTGCTTCGGGAAAATTAGGCGATGTCTTAAAGAAATTCGATGTATCTATAAAAGAAGTAAAAGAAGAATTGCCTAATGCAGATCAAGCCTCTTCAGAATTCATCGAAGCAGTTACACATCACAACGTTATCCACACCATGGACGCTATTTTAGAACAAAGCGATGTTTTAAAAGAATTATTTGACAAAGGTGAAATTGGTATTGCCGGAGCATATTACAATGTAGATAACGGCACCGTAAAATTTTTAAAAGAAGAATTACACGATTAACCTTTATTCTTTTCATTGAAAAAAAATCGGCAAAACAAACCTGTCGATTTTTTTTATGAGATTAAAACCAAAAAAATTAAGAATATCGTAATTTAGCAGGATATAAAAAATAAAAAGTTTATGTGCAACGATTTAAAACATAGCTTCAATAAGATTATTGAAGGCAACAAAGAATGGATGGATTTTGTTAAAAATGATACCTCTGGACGTTTTGAACAACTGGCAAAAGGTCAAAATCCGGAAATTTTATGGATTGGCTGTGCCGACAGCCGTGTACCCGCAAACGAATTAACAGGCACAAAACCCGGAGAGGTTTTTGTTCACAGGAACATTGCCAACGTTTGTGTACACTCTGATATGAATATGCTTTCTGTTTTAGATTATGCCGTAAATGTTTTAAAAATAAAACATATTATTGTTGCCGGACATTATGGTTGTGGTGGTGTTGCCGCGGCTTTAAGCAGAAACCAGTTTGGGATCATCGACAACTGGCTGTCTCACATAAAAGATGTTTACAGATTACACGCCGAAGAAATTGATGCCATTTCTAACCCTGAAAAAAAAGCAGACCGCTTGGTAGAATTAAACGTTGAAGAGCAGGTTTTTAACCTTTGTACTTCATCTATCGTTCAAAATGCCTGGAAAAACGGTCAGTCACTTGCTGTGCACGGTATGGTTATCAATATTGCCTCAGGCGAATTAATCGATCAAAACTGTACCTTTACCAGCAATGAAAGTTTAGGTAATGTTTTTTCTTTTGAATAAGGGTTATTTAAATTTTAAAACAAACAAGGCTGCCTTAAAAAAGCAGCCTTGTTTGTTTTAATTCACTTTTACCAGTTCTACCCTTCGGTTTTTGGCTTTATTATCTTCTGAATCATTTGCAACCAATGGTCGTTCAGCTCCAAAACCTTTGGCAGACAACCGTGTTTTTTCAATTCCGTTTGATACCAAAGCATTTAATACTGTATTGGCACGATCGTTAGAAAGTTTTTTGTTATGTGCTGCATCACCGGTGTTGTCCGTATGTCCTTCAATAGCAATTTTAAGCAAAGGCTCCTTTTTCAATGCACCAGCAATTTGATCTATCACTTCTTTTCCATCGGAAGTTACATTCGATTTGTCCACATCAAAATTAATGTATAAAATAGATTTTCCTTTTTCTGCTAAATCTTTTGCAATATCATCTGACGTTACTTTCTCAATCGTTTGCGTAAAAGCTTCTTCCTGAAGAATATTTAATTTTCCTGAAGCATTATTTGACGAAAATTGCACATAAATAGTTCCCTTGTCTTTTGTGCGTAATGCGTAAAATTTAATATTCTGACCAGTATAACCGATGTCGCCTTCATCTCCTTTATTTGGGTCTTGTTTGTTATAACGATCATATTCTTCTTTGGTGATTTCCCCGTCAAAAACTTTTACAGCACCAATTGACGTTAGGTAGTCTTCCATACTTTTTTCAAAATATCTTTGCGAAAACGTTTCATTTTTATCGGCAACCACATTTATTTTATACAATTTACCTTCAAACGGTGTCATGATGCCGTTAACAGGGAAATAACAAACATCGAAGTTTTTTTGAAGTGGTTTGTTTTGATTTGTCAGACCTTTTGGCAAAGTAAAAAACGGAAAATCGCCAATATCAGTCGCTGACACCGGAAGGTTTTCTATTGAAAATGCAGCATCCGCTTTACTGGCTTCATCATTTTTCTCCTGATTTATGGTGTCTTTTACCACAATTGTTGTTTCTGTTTTGGTTGTTTTTGTGCACGAAGTTACCATCGTCGCCACAATTAGTAAAAATGTGATCTTTTTCATAGTATTCATTTTTTATTTCAAATATCGTGAAAAATCAATCAAAATAAAAATCATTTATTTTAAATGCACCTGCATTAATTTGGTTACATATTTACCAATCACATCAAATTCTAAATTTACTTTTGTACCCACTTTATATGTTTTAAACAATGTGTTTTCTAATGTAAAAGGAATAATTGCCACGCTAAACGTATTTGTTCCGGAACTTACAACAGTTAAACTGGTTCCGTCAACGGTTATCGACCCTTTGTTAATGGTTACGTGTTTTGATTTTTCACTGTACTCAAAACTAAAATAAGTACTCCCACCCACTTCTTCAATTTTCGTAATTACAGCAGTTTCATCAACATGTCCTTGAACAATATGCCCATCTAACCGATCGTTTAATGGCATTCCGCGTTCTAAATTTACCACATCGCCTACTTTCCATAGACCAATTGTGGTAACAGCTATGGTTTCTTTAATGGCAGTAACTTTATACGTATTTTCGTTCATTTCAACCACCGTTAAACACACCCCGTTATGTGCCACACTTTGATCAATTTTTAACATTGACGTAAATGAACTTTCTATATATAGATGTAGATTTGTTTGATCGTGTTCTATTTTACGGATCACTCCAAGAGTTTCAATAATACCTGTAAACATAAGTAGAAATATTTTACTAAATTTGTAACAAAATTAGCAATAATTAGCACAACGAATGTTTAAAAAAGATGAAAATATAATATTAGGTATTTCTATTGGTGACATGAACGGCATTGGTCCTGAAGTTATTTTAAAAACGTTTGAAGACCAGCGAATGATGGAATTATGTACACCGGTGGTTTTTGGAAATGCCAAGTTGTTATCATTTATAAAAAAGGTAATTAACTGCACCACAAACATACACGGAATTGATTCGTTAGATCAAATCCAAAAAGGAAAATTCAATGTTTTTAACCTTTGGCGGGAAGGCGTAAATTTAGATTTTGGCACATTAGATGATTCCATTGGCAAATACGCCATAAGGTCGTTTACAGCGGCTACACAAGCTTTGAAAAACAACGAAATTGACGCTTTGGTAACGGCGCCGATAAACAAATACAACATACAATCTGACGATTTTAAGTTTCCCGGACATACCGATTATTTAAATAAGGAACTAAACGGAGATGCTTTAATGTTCATGGTTAGCGAAGATATTAAAGTGGGATTGCTAACCGACCACCTACCCATACAAGAAGTATCGCAAAACATTACGCCCGACTTAATCAAGAAAAAAGTACGTACCATAAACCAGTCCCTGATTCAGGATTTTAATGTGATTAAGCCAAGAATTGCCTTGTTGGGATTAAATCCGCACAGTGGCGACAACGGCATTATTGGCAACGAAGAGCAAACGTTCATCAACAACACGGTAAAAGAATTATTTGACGAAAACATCATTGTTTACGGTCCGTATTCTGCCGATGCTTTTTTTGGTTCAGAACAATACAGAGATTTTGACGCCGTGGTAGCCTGTTACCACGATCAGGGGTTAATTCCGTTTAAAACATTAACCTTTGGCACAGGCGTAAATTACACTGCCGGTTTAGACAGAATCCGTACGTCACCAGATCACGGCACAGCGTATGATATTGCAGGAAAGGGAATTGCCGATTTTATATCGTTTAAAAATGCGGTGTACACGGCTTTAGATATTTATAAAAATAAAAACGAGTATTTGCAAAGTACAGCAAACCCATTAAAGGTTTCAACTATTTAACAACAAAAAATTAATGATAACTATTTGTAATTAAATAATTTTTATATCTTTGCACGCTCAAATAGATGGTTATGATAAGTGAAAAAGATTTTTTAATCCAGTTTTCAGGATTAAAACAAGGAGAACATCAATTTGAATATCATATTGAAAACGATTTTTTTAATCTTTTCAATTACAGTGAATTCAACAGCACCAACATAGACGTTCAGGTAAACCTGCTAAAAAAGACAACTATGTTAGAATTGGAATTTTCACACAAAGGCACAGTAAATGTACCTTGCGACGTTACCAACGAAGATTTTGATCTTCCGATAGAAGGAAATTTAAAATTATTGGTAAAATTTGGCGAAGAATTTAATAATGAAAACGAAGATTTATTAATTTTGCCGCACGGAGAATTTCAAATGAATGTTGCACAATACATTTATGAAATGATTGCTTTATCGGTTCCTTATAAAAGAGTGCATCCTGATGTAGCAGAAGATTACGAAACAGACGAAGACTTAGACGATTTAGATTTTTTAGACAGTGATGATCTAGAAATGATAAACGAAGAAGATTTTCCGGAAGACGAATTAAACGAAAATGAAACCGAAGAAGATTCGGATAATAATAAAGAAACAGACCCACGCTGGGATAAATTAAAACAACTATTAACGGATAAATAATATTGTAAGATGGCACATCCTAAAAGAAAAACCTCGAAAACAAGAAGAGATAAAAGAAGAACGCATTACAAAGCAGTAGCTCCAACAATCGGAACATGCCCTGTAACTGGTGAAGCTCACTTAATGCACAGAGCTTACTGGCACGAAGGAAAATTATATTACAGAGGTCAGGTTTTAGTAGACAAAACTGAAGCTGAAGCTTAATTTTATAAAAAACAAAAAAAGAGCTCTCGCAATGCGAGGGCTTTTTAGTTTAAAAACGCTCCAAATTAATCGCAAAAACGCATTTTTAAATAAAAAATGGTGTCATTTGCTATTTTTTTTGTAATTTTCACCACTTTTTAAACATTAAGTTTAACCCCTTATGACAAAGATTACAGCAGCCATAACAGCCGTTGGTAAATATGTACCCGATTTCGTATTGTCTAATCAAGTATTAGAAACAATGGTTGATACAAATGATGAGTGGATTACCACAAGAACAGGTATCAAAGAACGTCGGATTTTAAAAGACAAAGACAAAGGCACTTCGTTTATGGCAATTAAAGCAGCAGAAGATTTAATTGTAAAAACAGGATTAGATCCTAAAGAAATAGATTTGGTGTTAATGGCAACCACCACGCCCGATATGCCCGTAGCAGCAACCGGCGTATATGTAGCCACACAAATTGGTGCCGTAAATGCTTTTTCTTATGATTTACAGGCCGCATGTTCTAGCTTTTTATACGGATTATCAACAGCAACTTCTTACGTAGAATCAGGCAGATATAAAAAAGTATTATTAATTGGTGCCGATAAAATGTCATCAATTATTGATTATACCGACCGTGCCACCTGCATTATTTTTGGAGATGGAGCCGGAGCCGTTTTAATCGAGCCAAATACCGAAGGCTTAGGTTTTCAAGACGAAATTTTAAGAAGTGACGGCATTGGACGTGAATTTTTAAAGATCGAAGCCGGCGGTTCTATTCTTCCTCCGTCAGAAGAAACCGTTAAAAACAAACAACACTACGTACATCAAGACGGGAAAACCGTTTTTAAATATGCCGTATCGGGCATGGCTGATGTGAGCGAACAAATTATGAAACGCAATAATTTATCGCACGACGACATTAACTGGCTGGTACCTCATCAGGCAAACAAACGCATCATCGACGCAACTGCGCACCGTATGGGATTAAACGAGGAAAAAGTTTTAATAAACATCCACAAATACGGTAACACCACTTCAGCAACACTACCTTTGCTTTTAGCTGATTTTGAAGATCAATTAAAAAAAGGCGATAATTTAATATTTGCCTCTTTTGGTGGCGGATTTACCTGGGGTGCCATCTACCTTAAATGGGCTTACACTAAAAAATAGAAATTAAAATAAAACTGAACAACAAAATTTTAGAATTATATGGATATTAAGGAAATTCAAAATTTAATCAAATTTGTAGCAAAATCTGGAGCTACTGAAGTTAAATTAGAAATGGACGATTTTAAAATCACCATTAAAACCACAACGGAACAAGCTACGATAGAAAACGGAAATTACATTCAGCACATTCCGGTTTCTATGCCTCAGGTTCAGACTGCTGCTCCGGCTGCACAAACTACAGAAACACCTGCCGCTCCTGTTGCTGCATCAAACGACGACGACTCTAAATACATCACTGTAAAATCGCCTATTATTGGTACGTTCTACCGCAAACCATCGCCAGACAAAGCGGCCTTTGTAGAAGTGGGTGCTGCTGTAAAACCAGGCGATGTATTGTGTGTGATCGAAGCAATGAAGTTATTCAACGAAATTGAATCAGAAGTTTCAGGAAAAATCGTTAAAGTTCTAGTTGACGATTCTTCTCCGGTAGAATTCGATCAACCATTATTTTTAGTTGATCCATCTTAATAAACAACGGTTTAAAAATACATTGTTTCATTTAAACTAAAAACAAATGTTTAAAAAAATATTAATTGCAAACCGTGGTGAAATTGCTTTACGTGTTATAAGAACATGTAGAGAAATGGGTATTAAAACCGTTGCGGTTTATTCTACTGCCGATGCTGACAGCTTGCACGTGCGTTTTGCAGACGAAGCAGTTTGTATTGGTCCGGCACCAAGTGCACAATCGTACTTAAAAATGTCGAACATTATCGCAGCAGCCGAAATAACAAATGCCGACGCCATACACCCGGGATATGGTTTCTTGTCTGAAAATGCAAAATTTTCTGAACTGTGCCAGAAACACGGCATCAAATTCATTGGTGCATCTCCGGAAATGATTGACAGAATGGGCGATAAAGCTACTGCAAAAGAAACCATGAAAGCTGCCGGCGTACCATGTGTACCGGGTTCTGACGGTTTATTAGAATCTTTAGAACACGCCGGAAAAGTTGCCAAAGAAATCGGTTATCCGGTTATGATGAAAGCAACCGCAGGCGGTGGTGGTAAAGGAATGCGCGAAATCTGGAAAGAAGAAGAGTTAGAGAAAGCATGGGAAAGTGCACGTCAGGAAGCTGCCGCTGCTTTTGGAAACGATGGTATGTATATGGAAAAACTGATTGTTGATCCACGCCATATCGAAATTCAGGTTGTTGGTGATTCTTACGGAAAAGCGTGCCATTTATCAGAACGCGATTGTTCTATCCAGCGTCGTCACCAGAAATTGACTGAAGAAACTCCGTCACCTTTCATGACTGACGAATTACGTTTAAAAATGGGTGAAGCTGCTGTAAAAGCTGCCGAATATATTAAATACGAAGGTGCGGGAACCATTGAATTCTTGGTAGATAAAGACCGTAATTTCTATTTTATGGAAATGAACACCCGTATTCAGGTAGAACACCCGATTACCGAACAGGTAATTGATTACGACTTAATACGCGAGCAGATTTTAGTAGCTGCAGGTGTGCCGATTTCAGGCAAAAACTATTTACCGCAGTTACATTCTATTGAATGCCGTATAAACGCCGAGGATCCGTTCAACGATTTCCGTCCGTCACCAGGCAGAATCACTACTTTACACGCACCGGGCGGTCACGGGGTTCGTTTAGATACCCACGTATATTCTGGCTACACCATTCCTCCAAATTACGATTCCATGATTGCCAAGTTAATTACTACGGCACAAACACGTGAAGAGGCCATTAGCAAAATGAAACGTGCATTAGATGAGTTTGTTATAGAAGGTATTAAAACTACCATTCCGTTCCACAGACAATTAATGGACAATCCGGATTATGTTGCAGGAAATTATACTACAGCATTTATGGAAACATTTAAAATACAAAAACCTGTTGTAGAGGATTAAAAAAAAGTCGAGTTTAGCTCGACTTTTTTGTTTTATATGGACAAAATATCTGTTTAAATCAGAGATTTATCATTCTGAAAGCAACACAGCGAATTGAAGAATCCCAAATATTCCTCTCCTGACAGCTACCGAAACTCAGACACGGACTTACAAACCGAATGAAATTAACGATAAAAAGAGCGTATGATTTAGATAGAAATATAAATAGGTGTAGTTAATGACGACCTCAAAAAAATAATTTAAATAAAATGCACAAAAACTTTGAAAACAGTTTAAAAAGTCTATCTTTACACATTATTAATTATTTATTTTATATCAATGAGAACAGGTACAGTAAAGTTCTTCAATGAATCAAAAGGATTTGGTTTTATTACAGACGAAACAACAGGAGAAGACATTTTTGTTCACATCTCTGGAATTAAATCAAGAGAATTAAAAGACGGTGATCAAGTTAACTACGTTGAAGCTGACGGAAAAAAAGGAAAAATCGCAACAGACGTTGTTGTTTTATAATATATATTGAAAATCTATATTATTTGAATTCCATAAAAGCTGCTATAATTATAGCAGCTTTTTTATTTTTACCTCCCGTAAGTTATATTTATAACCTTTTGGCATCACCTTTCTTTTACCCTAAACACCAACTTAGCGGCTATTTTTTTCTTTTTTTGCCACGATTACACCGATAAATACATTAGACCTGGGTTTTGCAAAACCTCACAGGTCATTTTTTCAAATACTTTGTAGCATACAAAAACTATGTAGCAAAATTGTTAGTTTCCTTTAAACTATTCTTTTTTAGCCTTGTCTTCTGCTTTTAAACGAGCTTTTTCCTCTGCCATTCTTAACTCTAATTCTTTAACAAAAAAAGAAGGTGTTAAACCGGTTTGTTCCTTAAACTGTATATTAAAAGACCGCAGGCTGGCAAAACCATAAAGTTCAGAAAGTTCTTGCATGCTTTTTTTCCGCAGTCCCTCGTTTGCTTGTAAATCAATCGTTATTTGCTTTATACGCAGTTTTGTAATATACGTGGTAAAACCCCCTTTGTGGGTATTTAGAAAATGAGACAAGGTGGTTCGGTTAGTTGCCAGCTGTTCCAGAAGATCTTCTATTTTTAAGGCTCTCAAAGAACCGTCTTCTGCCTTTATAAGTTTTAGAAAACCTTTTTCCTGCTCAAATTTTTCTAATGCCCTGAAAAGACGCTGTTCATTTACCTGTTGAGAAGATATATTATTCTTCTGTGGGGTAGCTTCTGTCTGCGTTGTTATTTCGGCAGCCGATTCTTCCGGTTGCCTTGGTACTTCAACAGTTGGTTCTTGAAGTATCTCAGACCCTAAAACATCATTTTTTTGCTGGTGCTTTTCTTCTGTCGCTGTATCCAACAGCTCATTAAACTTCTGTTTTAATTTTTTCTGATCGTGGTTTTTACGGTACGAATACACGGTAAGCAGCAATAGCACCACCCCTGCAATCACCAACCAAAAAGTATAGGTCCTCTTATTGCTGTTCAGCTTTTTTTGCAGTTGGGTACGTTCGGTTTCTATTTTTTTTGTTTCCAGCTCGTTGTGCAGGCGGTCGGTAATGTTTTTTTGTTCTTTTTCAAACTGCTGGCTCAGCAGGTTCAGGTTTTCATTAGCCTGTAACTGCAATGCCGTTTGCCCGGTTTCTTTGTAATAAGCAGCTAAATAATCATACGTTTCGCGCAGCTCGTAATTCAAAAACTTTTTTTCATGAAACAGCTGGTCTATCTTGTTAAAATAGGTAACTGCTTTGGCTTTTTGGTTTTGTGCCCACAAAATCTTTCCCAAATACAAATACACCACATGTTCATTGGTAAAATCTCCGTTTTGTTTAATTTGGGGCAACGCCGCTTCTAAAAACCGGTGGGCTGCCGGCAACTCTTTTTGCAAAAAAGCCAACCCGCCTTTCAGGTAATTTAAATAAGCGTTTTCAAATTGGCGGTCCCGGGGTTTTAACCGCGGAAGTGCTTTTTCGCTTTCTTTAATAACGCTTTGCAAAGCTGCTGTTTCTTCTTGTTCTAAATACGTTTTTCCCAAACTGTACAGGCAACTGATATACCACTGTATATGGTTATACCCCTTACCACCTTGGTAATAATCTTTTGCCTGCGTAAAATAAGCAATGGCTTTGTCATAATATTTTGTATGGTAATAAATATTACCAATATCTATACGGGCAGAATTGAGGTTGTAAAGATTGTTAATATTCTCGTTAAAGGCTTCCGATGCTATGGCATAGTCTAATGCCTGCTTAAAATAACGGTTTTTGTAATATAAAGTGGTACTCCGGTTATAAAAATTACCCGTGATGCTGTCGTTCGCTAACTTCTGTACCACCGGGTGCATTTTATGCAGAATCATCACCGCCTCATTAAACGGAACAATATAAGTCTTCTTTTTTAATGCCTGATATTCTTCTATCAGGTTGTTTTCTTGCCGCGCTTTTTCAAGATATTGGTCTAAATAATGCAGTTTTTGTTCGTTGGGTGTGCTGTCAGAATCAATCACATCCCACAACTTTTCATAAGAAGTTCCTGCCGTTTGCCCAAAAGCAACGTAAACGGGTAGCAGAAAAGTACAAACTATCCCAAAAAAAGTGTTTTTAAAGTAAAAAAGCATCTGCAAAACATTAAATAAATTACAAAAATACAACTTTTTTACGGAAAGGCATATTTTGCATAAACAACTAAAAACAAATTACTTAACAGAACAAGATGTACAATTCTGCGGGTTTTTGTACCATTCTGCGAGTCGCAAAATCGTACATTTTAAAAATATGTACCATACTGCGAGTGCTTTATTTAAAAACCCTGCAATTTTGTAACCGAACAAAAAGCTACCCGGGCAGCTCCATTAAAAATTCTGAAACAAAAATGAACAAATATTTTTTATGGGCTGTAGCAATTGCTGCTTTATGCAGCTCGTGCGAAACAGAAGACGAAGCATTCGCAACAGAAACAAAAAATCAAACCATTGCTTTACAACAAGCAAAAAGTGTGGCGGCAAACGATTACCAAACCTATCAAAGCATTTTACACAGCTTTGTATATGACAACCAGCAACCATATCAGGAAAACCTGCTGCGGTTTGAACAGCATGTAAACCGTTGCATAGCGTATGGCAATGAAACAGCACCGTATGAACAGATGGATCTGAAACAAGTAGCGTTTTTAGCAACAGCCGATGCAGCGTATATTGAACATTTGAATTATTCTGCAACCGGTAAAGTAATCATATATGCGGTACTGAACCAGCAGTACAATGAAGAAACTGCCAAAAGCACACTGGCCCCGGAAGAATACCGGTTGGTACAAACCTTGGCTGCTTTGCATAACGACAATAATGGAAACGGTTATGATGATGATGTTAGAGACAAAAAAACTATTGCTTTTGCGTATGGGGCACAATATGGTTTTACACAAGAAGTATTATATGCCGGGGCAATAGAACTATCAGCTAAATAGTACTAAAGTCTTAAAGTCAAACGTTTTAACGTCAAATGTCATAACGTCAGTTCGAGTAAAAATCTGAAAGATTTTGTATCAAGAACCAATGAAGTCATAACGTCCAACGACTTTGGACATTACGACTAAAAGCTAATAACCAAATCGATTCATATTTACCTATTTGTTTCGGATGCCGGTAGTCGCGAATGCCGGTTTTGCGAAACAAATTAGAAACCCGATTACAGCGGGCTACCTGTAAAAATGTTTTGTTAACCGCAGTTTATAAAAATGAAAAGACAAGCTGCATAAATTTTATTTAACAATGAAAAGAATTAAAAATTTTACATTAGGAATTTTAGGAGCAACTATTTTATCATTAGGTTTGTATGCTTGTAGTAATGATGATGCTACAGCAAATAATACAACAGAACAAACTAATAGTTTAAATTCTAAAGCTAGTTTTTAAAATAATGAAGACTATGTATATGATTTTGTAAAAAAACATGTAGAAATAAATGATAAAATTATTCCTATTTTAGAAAATGAAACAAATTTAAATATTGAAACCTTATTTGAATACTCATCTGAAAATATCACTAATGAAAATGAATTTAAAAATATTTTGCAAAAATCTGGTATAATAAAATTTGATGAATTAAGTGAGTTAATTTCACTTCAAGTTCAAAACAGTAAAATGTTCCAGTCGAATAATCCAGCTTTTTTTACATTAGACAAATTAGAACAAGATGCACTGTTGACTAAATATGTTGATGAAGTATTAAACAATACCTCTAATCAGGTTACCTCCAATTGTGCCGATCAATTAAAAAAGGATAGAGCACGTTGCGAAAGAGATTTAAATCTAAATGGAACCTTTGCTCTTATTGGATGTTTTTCAGGCCCATGGACATGTGCATTGGGTACTGTAGCTGTTGCGGCTACACATACAAATTGTATAAAAGATGCCCAAGAAGATTATAATGATTGCTTAAAAGGTTGATATATAAATGAAAAATAAATTTCAAATATATTCCATAATAGTTTTATTATTATATTTTTTACCAAAGTTGATGAAAATAAAAGGATTTACTGAAAACATATGGTATGATATTATTTGTTTTATCCTAATTATA
>SMEI01000033.1_pt1 | contig 30946 bp, 27 predicted proteins | sample 2456321 | NCBI WGS metagenome assembly SMEI01 (sample SAMN10132588, study PRJNA489261) | soil metagenome | isolation source: day1 control-silt loam soil ammended with composted manure from dairy cow... | place: USA | collected 2015-05-01
GTATAATCTTATCATAAAACATGGAGTAAATTAGACTTTAAATATAAGTAATTTTTTATCTTTGTAGAATTATGAAATCAAATAAGCGGATCATATCGTTGTTTTTTAGCATTTGCGTTTTAGTAACGTTGATGTTTCAATCTGTGCATACCTATTCGCATTTAATTACTGATTTTTTCGATGCAGGTTCGCATCACACCAAAAATGATCAATTGGCAAACCATCATCCTGATAATTGTCAGATTTGTCATTTTACTTTAAGTCCGTTTACGCCTGTTACATCAGAAGTAGCCGTATTTTATTCCTTTGTAACTTATCCGCAGTTAAATATAATGCATCATGTAACTTATGTTGATGCATCATTTGACGTTATTTCCCTTCGCGGTCCACCGATTTCTGTTTAAATAGATTTTTCGATTATTTACACAAATTAAAAATTCACAAAATGCGTTTATTACTAACGGTTGTTTTGTGTATGTTTGGCTATAGTATATTTGCACAGCACCAATTGCAAGGTGTGGTAAAAAATACGATGGGCGAAACCATTGCAAACAGCCATATTGATTTAAGCAGTAATTGTGTGGATACGGATCCTTTGGGAAGATTTACGTTTAGTAACCTAAAAAGCGGAACGTATACGTTAAAAGTTTCTGCCGAGGGTTACGGTATCTATCAGGAAAAAATCATCTTAGACCAATCAAAACAACTAACAATTGTTTTAGAAGAAGAAGAAACCCTGGAAACCATTGTAATTCATACCGCACAGCAAAAAGCTTACAATCAACAAAAAATTACACAGAAATATCTGCAAGATAATTACAGCAGCAGTTTGGCTAATACCCTTGCGAACGTAGTGGGTTTAGATGCCGTTACAATTGGTTCGCAAACCGCAAAACCCATGATGCGTGGGTTGGGGTTTACCCGCCTGGCAGTTACCGAAAACGGTATTAAGCAGGAAGGACAGCAATGGGGTGCCGATCACGGTTTGGAAATTGATGCGTTAACCACCGAAAGCGTTGAGGTAATTAAAGGTGTTGGAACCATTACACACGGTTCTGATGCCATTGCCGGTGTTATTGAGGTGAATAATGAGATCATTCCTGCCGATGGCTTTAAAGGACAATATGTAATCACAGCTCAAAGTGTTAATAAATCATGGGCAAACGGATTGAATCTGTCTTATAAAAACGATAAGAATTTTTATAAATTTAAAACGTCTTATAGCGCCTTTGCCGATTTCAAAGTTCCTGTTGATGAAATTACCTATTTGGGTACCAAAATTCCATTGACAAACGGAACGATGGTTAATACTGCCGGAAACGAATTTTCGGTATATGGGCAATGGGGATATGTCAATGATCATTTTCAAAGCATATTAAGTATCAGCCAGTTTCAAAACAAGTCGGGTTTTTTTGCCGGTGCTCACGGTATTCCGTCAGTTAATGATGCAAAACCCGATGGTAGTGACCGAAATATAGGCATGCCTTATCAGCAGGTAAATCACACTAAAGTGACCTATCATGCCAAATGGCAAAATACGCACGATGCCTGGGATTTTAAATTAGGTTTTCAACGCAATCACCGTCAGGAATACAGTTTGTTTCATACACATTATTCCAATCAGGTGGCTCCGGAAATCAATCCTGATTTAGAGTTAGATTTTAAATTGAATACCCTGAATGCCGAACTATCGTACAAAAAGGATTGGCTGTTAGATCATACTACTATTTTGGGTGTGCAAAGCCAGTATCAAACCAACGATATAGAAGGTTACAGTTATTTAATGCCGGAATACGACCGTTGGAACATAGGGATTTTTGGTAAGCATACCTGGAACATAGCTGCTGATTGGAATGTAGAACTGGGTGCACGGTATGATGCGGCACATTTAAATGTATCAGAATATTTCGATGACGTATTGTATGATTATTTAATTGGAAGAGGGACCGCTGAAACTGATGCCCGAACCAATGCGCAGCGCAGTATACCTTTGTCTAAGGATTTTTCTCGTGGAAATGCAGCCATAGGCGTATCGTACCAAATTTCCGAAGGTTGGGAAAGTACGTTTACAGCAGCGTCGAACTTCAGGTTTCCCACGGCAATGGAATTAAGTTCAAACGGAATACACCACGGTGCGTTTCGTCACGAACAAGGAAACCCTGATTTAGATGTTGAAAAAGGTTGGGCTTTTGATTTAAGCCAGCATTTTCATAAAAGTAATTTAAAAATAAACGCAAGTGCTTATTTATATTATTTCACTAATTATATTTTCTTGAAACCAACAGGCGTTTTTTCTATTTTACCACATGGCGGACAGGTATATCGTTATGAGCAATCGAAAGCCATGCTTACCGGTTTAGAGATAGATGCCTTATACCAATGGAACAAATTTGGTTTTCAGGTACAGGCAGCTTATTTGTACAATAAACAGATTAGTGATACAGGAGTTGATTATCCGTTGCCGTTTTCTACTCCTACAAACGGGCAGTTCAGCTTACAATATCATTTTAACGAGAGCAAACTGTTACAGCAAAACCAGTTGCAGTTAACCGTTAAAACCGCATTGCAGCAAAACCGTATTGCCCAAAACGAAGAGGTAACGCCGGGTTATACCATTGTAAACGCTCAATTTAGTTCGGCTCTTAATTTTAAAAACTTTAAGCCGCAAATTCGTTTGCAGGTAAACAATGTATTTAACACGGTGTATTACCACCACAACAGTTTTTACCGGGCTTTGGACATTCCGGAGTTTGGCAGAAACATTCAACTTTTTATAACAATACCCATTAATTAAAAAAAGAAATCAAATCATGAAAAAAATAGCAAGTTTAAGTTTCGCACTAATTGGTTTATTAATAATCAGCTCATGTTCAGATGACGATAATACGGTAGCGGATACTACCAAACCAACCATTCAAATTATTACGCCAACAGACGATCAGGAAATAGAACCGGGATCTGTTTTAAATTTCAAAGCAGACTTGAAGGATAATATAGGTTTAGCAAGCTATAAGATCGAAGTACATTCGGCAGAAGATGGGCACCAACATAAGGCAAAACAATTAGAAGCAGAAGAATTCCACTATGATTTTTCAGCAGAGGTACCTTCTAAATCACCCGAATTTACAGTTGAAAAATCAATCAATGTACCAGAAGATGTAAAAGAAGGTCATTATCACGTAGGTATCACGGTTTTAGATGTTAACGGAAACCAGAACCAACAGTTTATAGAAGTTTTTATTGGCGATGAACACGACCATGAATAGTAAAAAAAGACACTTCGGTGTCTTTTTTGTTTATCTCCGTTTGTGGTAGTTCCTTTCATAAACAGAATAATATATTTAACGGTTCTATAACATACGGGTAACTATAGTTTTTTTTAGTAAAGATAGCTTTGCCTAAACTAATTTTTAAGGTAAAAACTATTAAAATGAAGAATTTTTACATTTTAGCCGCCTCTTTGGTAAGTGCCTTTACATTTGCACAAAACGGGGTGATTTCTGGGAAAGTAATTGACGAAAGCAATAAATTTTCTTTACCTGGAGCTACAATAAAAATCGAAGGTTCAAACCGTTATACCATTTCTAATCAAAACGGCGGTTATGAATTTTTAAGTCTTCCCGAAGGAAATTACACGGTATATGTAGAATATATAGGTTATGTAACAGCTGCACAGGAAGTGGTCGTTACTGCCCACCACACCACAACCGCAAACTTTCAGTTAATAGCCGGTTCTGAAGAGTTAGAAGAAATTGTAATTATAGGTGATTTTCTTCGCGGTCAGGCAAAAGCATTAAATCAACAGCGCAACAATGCAAACATCACTAACATTATATCATCTGACCAGGTAGGTCGTTTTCCCGATGCCAATATTGGCGATGCTTTAAAACGTGTACCGGGAATCACTATGCAGAACGATCAGGGTGAGGCCCGAAACATTATTGTTCGTGGTTTATCTCCCGAATTAAACTCGGTAACTTTAAATGGCGACCGCATTCCTTCTGCTGAAGGAGATAACCGAAATGTTCAAATGGATTTGATTCCGTCTGATATGATTTCAACCATCGAAGTAAACAAAACCCTAACTCCGGATATGGATGCCGATGCTATTGGTGGTTCCGTAAACCTTATTACCCGGGCCGTGCCAAACCGCGAGCGTATCTCGGCAACGTTATCGGGTGGTTATGCACCTATACGTGACAAAGGTTTGTACAACGGGGCATTTATTTACGGAAACCGTTTTGTTGATAATAAATTAGGAATCATTGCTTCGGGAACGTGGCAATCACAAAATTTTGGATCAGATAACGTAGAAGCTGTTTGGGATAAAGACGATAACGGGAATCCGTATATAACCGAAATGGATATTCGTAAATACGATGTACAGCGGGTTAGAAGAAGTTTCTCTTTAAGCAGTGATTATGTTTTTAACGAAAATAACAGAATAGATTTAACAGCTATGTACAACTGGCGCGATGACAGAGAAAATCGTTACCGTACACGTTACAGAGATTTAGAGTTGCAAGATGATGGAACTTATGTAGGCGAAATACGCCGTGAAACAAAAGGTGGTATTGACAATAGCCGCAATAAAAATGCCCGTTTAGAAGATCAGCGGGTAATGAACATCTCTTTGCGAGGCGAGCATTTGTTAACGCCTAAATTAGACATGGATTGGTCTGTTTCTTATTCCAAAGCAAGCGAAGACCGCCCTAATGAACGTTATATGGATTTTAGACAGAAAGATGTAACCATGGGACAAAGCACAACAGGAAAAAACGATCCGTTGGTTTATGCTGTTGGTGGCGAAGATCCTAATAATTTTGAACTGGGTTCTATTTCTGAAAACCACGATTATACACAAGAAGAAGAAATCGGAGCCAAGATTAATTTCAGAATCCCTTTATCGGTAATCAATAACGAAAAAGGACGTTTGCGTTTTGGTGCCCGTCTGCGTTTAAAAGACAAAGTACGCGATAACATTTTCTACGAATACGAACCACTAAACGATATGGGAAGCTTGGCAAATGTTCAAAATGTGTTTTGGAGCGGCGACAATTTTAACCAAGGTTCGCAATACGTACCTGGATATTTTGCAAGCAATCAATTGTTAGGTTCGTTAGATTTAGGAAATCCTAATTTATTCGAATCTTCTTTACAACCGGCAGAATTTTTGTCATCGAATTATAAAGCTAAAGAACGTATCACTGCCGGATACTTACGTTGGGATCAGGATTTTAACGAAAAAACATCGTTAATTGCCGGTGTTCGTTTAGAACATACTGCTATTAAATATACCGGAAATTATATTATGGACGAGGAAGATTTAGTAGGAGAAATTAAAAATGAAAACGACTATTTAAACGTACTGCCAAGTGTTACATTAAAACATAAGTTTACTGATAACTTTATTTTACGTGCCGCAGTAACCACAAGTATTGCACGTCCTAATTATTACAACTTGGCACCTTATGTAAATGTAATTCCTGCCGATTCAGAAATTGCCGCGGGTAATCCTAACCTGAAAGCAACCTATGCTACAAATTTCGATGTAATGGCAGAAAATTATTTTGAAAACATTGGTATTGTTTCGGCTGGTGCATTCTACAAAAATTTAGATAACTTTATTTATACGTACAATAACAAAATTTATACGACCGATAATTTCTCAGCTGATTTTCCAACGGTTGCTAACCCAATACCGGCAGGTGAAAACTGGGATTTTACACAGGCAAGAAATGGCGATAAAGTAAGCGTTTATGGTTTTGAGGTGGCTTTTCAACGTCAGTTAGACTTTTTACCAGGTAGTTTCTTTAAAAATCTTGGTTTGTACGCAAATTACACCTATACAAAATCTGACGCAAAAGGTATTACTAACGAAGACGGCGAAGCACGTACCGGTTTAGGCTTGCCACGAACGGCTCCGCATATGCTTAACGGCTCATTGGCTTGGGAAAATAACAAGTTTTCAGCACGTTTATCGGCTAATTACACATCGGCTTATTTAGATGAAATTGGCGGAAACGAATTTGAAGACAGTTATTATGACAAGCAGTTTTTCCTTGATTTTAATATGGCGTATAAATTTATGCCTAACTGGCGCGTGTTCTTTGAAGCAAATAACCTAACAAACCAACCGTTGCGTTATTACCAGGGCGAAACCAACCGCATGAAGCAGTTAGAATATTACCAATCTCGATTTACGTTGGGTATTAAATACGATTTCTAATGAAGTGCAATTATTTTATACCAATAGTTGTTTTATTATTAAGTGTTAATTTTCATTCGTATGGTCAGGAGTGTCCTGATCATACGCTTAATAAAACAATTCATCAGCACCGTGACATTCAGCCTGCAAAAGACGGAATTTCGTTTTTAGCCATTGACGATTTTGGTCGTCACGGATTTTTTATGCAGAAAGAAGCCCTTCCGGGTTTTATGACATTTACCTTAACCAAAAATATTTTGAAAGCTTACGTTATTCAATCAAACAAAGAAGATTTTAAAGTAGTTTATCAAACCGAAATTAAAAAATGAAAAAAGGACTATATCTTTTAGTTATTACAGCTTTAGTAACAGCGTGTAATTCTTCAAAACTGGCACCCATAGCAAAAAATGCACTAAAACCTACTGTTGTAACGCAGCCAACACCGAACGATACCGACGATCCCGCTATTTGGATCAATCACAAAAATCCATCACAATCTTTAATCATCGGAACCGATAAAGAAGAAGCCACAGGTGGTTTATACGCTTATGATTTGCAGGGTAACATTGTAAACAAAGTGTATCCAATGGATCGCCCAAACAATGTTGATATTGCTTACGGATTGATGCTAAACGGTAAAAAAACAGATATTGCCGTAGTTACCGAGCGTAAGAAAGATCAAATCCGCATATTTTCGTTGCCCGATTTAAAACCTGTTGATAATGGCGGAATTGTAGTTTTTGAAGATTCAGAGCAAAAGGATCCCATGGGAATTGCCTTATACACCAATCCTTCGAACGGAAAAACCTATGCAATTGTTGGCAGAAAAGAAGGTGTTTCGGGCGAATATATGTATCAGTACGAATTAATAGATGCTAACGGAACGGTTACTGCAAAGTTGGTTCGTAAATTTGGAAACTATTCAGGCAAAAAAGAAATCGAAGCCATTATGGTTGATAATGAATTGGGATATATTTACTATTCAGACGAAACCGCAGGTATCAGAAAATATTATGCCGATCCTGTGAAAGGAAATGAAGAATTGGTATTTTTCGGTCAGAAAGATTTTAAACGCGACCATGAAGGCATTGCTCTTTATAAAACAAATGCTAATCAGGGCTATATTTTAATATCAGACCAGCAGTCAAACAATTTTGTAGTTTACAAGCGAGAAGGAGAAAATGGGAATGCGAACGATCATAAAATGATTGCTAAAATTCCGTTTTCTACCATAGAATGTGATGGGGCAGATGCTGTTAATTTTAATTTCGGCGGATCATTTACCCACGGAATTTTTGTAGCAATGAGCAACGGCAAAGTTTTTCAGTATTATGACTGGAACATCATTCAGCACGAAATTGATAAACAAAGTAACTAATTTTGTACCCTTAAGATGCTAATTTTTAACAGACAAGACTGATTTTATCAGTCTTGTCTGTTTTTATTTACTTTTCTGTCAAATACTAAAATTTGAAATTATTCGTTTATCTTTGAAAACTAAATTTGAAATTATGAAGTTTTTAAAACAAATAAGCGTGTTTTTTTTATTGGCAACTGCTTTTGTAAGTTGTAATGATGAAGATCCGGATACCGCTGGTCCAACAATTGAAATTACAAATATTTCAGATAATCAAGAATTTAAGTTTGGTGAAGATTTAGTAATGAATTTTATGTTTACCGATCAAACAGGTGTTTATGAATATGCATATGAAATTTATTCTAAAGATTTTTTACCACAAGAATTCAAGGTAAATCAAAAATTATTCGCTCTTGGAGGGTATTTTACCGAAATTAATCAAATTCAGACTGTTATTCTGCCAGAGAAATCACCCACAGAAACGTATGCAGAAGGCGATTATATAATAAAAGTACAAGCATCAGATATTAATCAAAGAGTTTCAACTTATTACAAACCTATTCGGATTGTATATCCTGAAACTCAAGAATAAATTGCACTAATTTTATGAAAAAGATGATTATTCCGTTTGCATTGGCAACATCGGTTCTTTTTATTTCGTGTAAAGACGATGACAATGTAACAGAAACAACAAAATTACCCAAAACCATTACAAGTACTTACAGTAAAATAGATTTTACTTACAGTTCAACCGGGCAACTGGTTAAAGTTGTCGATAAAGATTCTGATACAGAATATACCGAAACTATTTTTACGTATGATAATTCGGGCAAAGTAGTAAAACTTGTAACTATTTACAATGATCCAAGCGGAACTGAAACAGAATCGTACACCATAAGCTATCCTACAGAAAATCAGGCAAAAGTTACTGATGAGGATAATGATTATGTGTTGGTTAATTTTAACGATAAAGGTCAGGTTTTAAACTTTAACGACTTTGATGAAGTGACCACGTTTACATACGATGACCGGGGAAATATTGTGAAAATTGTCGATAAAGACTCAACAATTACAGCAAGTTATAATAACGATAAAGGTATTTTAAGCGGTATTAGTTCAGCAAAATGGATATTGTTGTTAAGTGATTTTGATTTGTTTTATTTCGGATCGAATAACCCTGTTTCAGTAAATTTGGTTTCGCAATATAATGGAAACACGTATACTTCATCAGAAGCTTATTCATATCCCGCCGAACATATTATAAATGGATATCCAACGCGAATGTCGGTCAACTATACCGAAAACGGATCTACCGAAAACGAAGTTTATACAATTACTTATTAGATTTTAAAAAATCATAGAAAACCAACTCCTTTCTTGTTATTGAAGAAAGGAGTTTTATATTTGTACCAAATTATAATTAAATATTTATGAAAAAAATCATTTTATCGGTTTTTGTATTAGCCGGATTAATGTTTACATCTTGTAAAGATGATGACAACAATGGTACTGAAGAAGAAACAGTTGATGTTTCTAAAATGTATTTGCCTTTAAAAATGACAGGTGATGGATATACCACAACCTTCACCTATAATAATAAAGCACAAGTTACTAAAATTGTAGAAAGTGATGGTTCTGAATACAGTTTTACTTATTCTGGAGATCAATTGGTTGAGTTTGTAGAAAAATACAATACAAGTAAAACTACTTATACATTTTCGCAAGAAGGAAACATTATAACGTTAAATGCCGTGAATGAGTATGATGGAGAGACTTCAACTAATACAGGGACATTAGAGGTTGATGAAAAAGGAAATTTAGTAAACGATGGTTATTTTACCTACATTTATGATACTGCAGGTAATAATATAAAAATATTGGTTGATGAAGATAGTGAGGCTATACTTACATTTGATACTAAAAACGGAATTTTTAAAAACCTGAATTTACCAAAATGGGTATCTAACTGGATGCTTTCTTATAATACCTATTTGGTCAATAACGCACTAACTTTTAGTTTTGTTAGTGAAGAGGATCCGGAAGATAATAATTCTGGAACGATGGCTTATGAATACAATACCGATGGCTATCCAGTAAAAGCTTCGTTTTCCAGTACAGATGAATCTGGGACAGAAACCGAAACTGTTATAATAGAATACACAAAAAAGTAATCTTATTATAATTCAGATAATTAAAACTTGCCAACCTCGGCAAGTTTTTTTATTTTGCAGCTTATCAAAACTATTGACATGAAAAAATTAGTTAGCTCTATTTTTATAGCTTCGGTTGTCTCGCAAGCCGTAAATGCCCAAACAAATCAAATGAATTATCCAACAACAAATAAAAAAGAGGTTATTGATGTTTACTTCAATACCAAAATAGCCGATCCTTATCGTTGGCTGGAAGACGACCGATCTGCCGAAACAGCAGCTTGGGTTACTGCCCAAAATAACGTGACTTTTGCTTATTTAGATCAGATTCCGTACCGCAATCAATTAAAAAAACAACTGACAGAAAAATGGAACTACGAAAAAATCGGAGCTCCGTTTGTAGAAGGCGATTTTACTTATTATTATAAAAACGATGGTTTGCAGAACCAGTCGGTTTTGTATCGTAAAAATAAATCGGGTAAAGAAGAAGTTTTTTTAGATCCGAATACCTTTTCTAAAGACGGAACCACTTCGTTAGCCGATGTTTCGTTTACCGAAGATGGAAGTTTGGTTGCGTACGCTATTTCAGAAGGCGGTAGCGACTGGCGTAAAATCATTGTTCTAAATGCAAAAGATAAATCGGTTATTGGTGAAACTTTGGTCGATGTGAAATTTTCAGGAATCAGTTGGTACAAAAACGAAGGTTTCTACTATTCAAGCTACGACAAACCAACCGGATCGGAACTTTCTGCAAAAACCGATGAGCACAAATTGTATTATCATAAATTAGGAACATCGCAAAAAAACGATCAAATTGTTTTTGGTGAAAAATACAAACGTCGTTATGTGAGCGGATATGTTACCAACGATCAAAAATATTTGGTAGTAACAGCAGCAAATGCCACATCGGGAAACGAATTGTACATTCAGGATCTAACTAAAGCAAACAGTCAGATTCAAACCATTGTTACGGGATTTGATAATGATTATTCCATTATTGATTCTAAAGATGGAAAACTTTATATCGAAACAAATTTAAATGCTCCGAATAAAAAATTAATGGCAGTAAAGGCGGCAACATTAGTTAATAAAAGCACATGGGAAGACGTAATTTTGGAAGCAGATAATGTGCTTGATTTATCTAAAGCTGGCGGTTATTTTTTTGCTCATTATATGAAAGATGCTGTTTCGGTGGTTGAACAATTCGATTACTCGGGAAAATTTATTCGTAAAATTCAGTTACCGGGTTTAGGAACAGCAAGTGGTTTCAGTGATAAAAAAAATGCAAAAGATTTGTATTTTTCGTTTACCAACTACATCACGCCGGGTACAATTTATAAAATGAATATAGCTTCAGGAAAATCTGAAATATACCAACAGCCAAAAGTAAAATTCAATCCCGAAGATTACGAATCAAAACAGGTTTTCTATACATCAAAAGATGGTACAAAAGTTCCAATGATGATCACTTATAAAAAAGGGACAAAATTAGACGGAACGAACCCTACGATGTTATATGCTTACGGTGGATTCAATATTTCGTTAACGCCAAGTTTTAGTGTTGCAAATGCGGTTTGGCTGGAAAACGGAGGGGTTTATGCTGTCCCAAATCTGCGTGGAGGCGGTGAATATGGCAAAAAATGGCACGATGCAGGAACAAAACTACAAAAACAAAACGTTTTTGACGATTTCATTGCTGCAGCCGAATATTTAATTAAAGAAGGATATACATCGTCTGAAAAACTGGCAATTCGCGGAGGTTCAAACGGTGGATTGTTAGTTGGTGCAACCATGACACAGCGTCCCGATTTAATGAAAGTAGCTTTACCGGCTGTTGGTGTGTTGGATATGTTGCGTTACCACACATTTACGGCGGGTGCTGGCTGGGCTTACGATTACGGAACGGCAGAAGATTCTAACGAAATGTTCAATTATTTAAAAGGATATTCGCCGGTACATAACGTAAAAGAAGGAGTTTCGTATCCAGCAACAATGGTTACAACAGGCGATCATGACGACCGAGTTGTTCCGGCACACAGTTTTAAATTTGTTGCAGAATTACAAGAGAAAAATGCGGGTAACAACCCCATGTTAATTCGTATTGATGTAAATGCAGGGCACGGCGCAGGAAAATCTGTTCAGCAAACCATTAACGAAAATGCCGATATACAGGCATTCACTCTTTGGAATATGGGTGTTGAGAAGTTGTAAATTTAATATAATAAAACCCAAACACCTGCAAGATATTTATTCTTGTAGGTGTTTATAAAAACATTATGAAAATAAATGAAGTATCTCTAAAATATGCAGCCTATTCTACCTTATATATTGCAGTAGCAATATTAGTATTTTGCTTCCTGCTTTTTGGTGGTCCAAATATAGATATTATAAAAACCCTTTTTTATTGGGTTCCGGTAATAAGTACTTTTTTATCGGGGTATTATATCTTTCCTAAAATAAAAAAAGCGTGGTTGTTAGGTGTTACGCATTATATGCTTGCGCATATTTTTGTATTTCTTTTTTACTTCATTGTTAAATTTATGTATAACTTTAAAAAGCTTGGAATAACGAATGCTAATCTTACAGAATCTTTTGATAAGGGAATAGAATTAGTGATGATGAGTTTAGGTGGGATTTGTTTCATTTTGCCTTGCTTTATTTTAGGAGGATATTTTTTAAGTAAAAAATTATCTAAATAATAATGGTTAGTTGTTTTTACAGAACATTAATTTAAACAAAAATCAGCGTTTATCGTTTTTTAGTTATATTTAAAAGTTAAAATCATAATAAATCATGCTAAAGTATTTGTTTATACTGATGTTTCCGGTTGCTTTGTTTGCTCAAAATAAAATAGAGGATACCACTACTTTAGATGAAGTAGTGATTACTACACATAAAAAGAAAAAGATCAAGAAACTTAAAATATCAGGCACTCCTGCTTATAATTCCTTTTCGCAAGGTGAATTTATTGTTACGAGTGTAAATGAAATCCCTAAAGGAAAAATTTCGTCGGTTACTTTTTACTTTAATACTTCATTTATCGACTTGGTTGATTTTGTTTCAGGGAAAAAATTTGATACGAATTATCTTGATGTGAAATTAGGATTGTTAGTTTATGAGATGAACGAAAACCGCGAATTAGGAAATATCATTAGTAATTGTGAGATAACTTTCGTTGTTCCTCATAATCATAAAGGTGCTTTTAAAATTGATTTATCTACAATAGATTTTCCAAAAGATAAATTCTTTATAGGTTTTAAGGTTTTGTCTCAAACAAATAAAGAAGAATATAATATTTATGTTCGTCTGTTCGAAAAAAACAATCACATTTCTTATTCTGAAATGATTATTAAAGATTTTACAAACCCAGAAAAAGAAACCAAAATCTTAACTCCTTATTTTGCAAATTTAAAAATGACTTTAGAAATTGAGCAATAAACTGTATCGCAGACTTGTAAGATCTTTTTTAAAAAGAAAAAACATAAACGTCGAATATAATTTCATACCGGTTATTAAATAAAAAAGTACAGAATTTAAATTCTGTACTTTTTTATTTTTGTAGTAAAATAGTTTAGCTTTCTACAACTTTTCCTTTAATGTAAAGCTGAACAGTACCGTTTGTGATGTTTGTTGCATTACTTTCAACAGTAATTGTTTTTGAGATAGGACCTAACCCCATATTGTACTTAACTTCAATTTTGTCAGATTTACCTGGCATAATCGGAGCTTCTGGTTTTGAAGGTACAGTACACCCACAAGATGAACGTACGTTAGTAATTACTAAAGGCTCATCACCTGTGTTAGTAAATTCAAAAGTCCTTACACCACTGTCAACTCCTTTTACAACCGTACCATAATCAATGGTATTGTTTTCAGCTTTAAACTCAATTTTTGGACCAGTTTGTGCGTATGAAGCAGCTCCAACCAATGTCATAGCTACTATTCCTAAAAATTTTCTCATTGTTTTAAATAATTTTAATTATGTAAATTTAATTAGTTTCAAATGAAAAACAAACATTTAAGTTTTTTTTTACATTTCATTAAGACTGATTTCAAAACACGTGCCAAAACATAACAAAATTTAATTTAGTAAGTTTTGAAGAATATCGTATTTTTGTCGATTGACAATTTGATTTTTAAAACACACAGATATGAGTATTCCGGCACAGTTTGATGCAAAACAAGTTGAAGCGAAGTGGTACGGTTATTGGATGAAAAACAATTATTTTCGTTCAACACCAGATCATAGAACACCTTATACAATCGTAATCCCGCCGCCAAATGTTACGGGAGTCTTACACATGGGACACATGTTAAACAATACGATTCAGGATGTCTTGATCCGTCGTGCACGTTTAAAAGGTTTCAACGCATGTTGGGTACCCGGAACAGACCATGCTTCTATTGCTACCGAAGCGAAAGTTGTGGCTAAATTAAAAGCTGAAGGAATCAATAAAAGCGATTTAACTCGAGAAGAATTCCTTAAACATGCTTGGGAATGGACAGACAAATACGGTGGAACGATCTTAGAACAGCTTAAAAAGTTAGGCGCTTCATGTGATTGGGAACGTACACAATTTACAATGAACGAAGAATTATCGGCAGCGGTCATCAAATCATTCGTAGATTTATACAACAAAGGATTGATTTACCGCGGATACCGAATGGTAAACTGGGATCCGGAAGCTAAAACTACGTTGTCTGACGAAGAAGTTATTTATGAAGAACGCCAGGGAAAATTATATCATTTAAAATATCAGATCGAAGGTACAAACGATTTCCTTACCATTGCAACGACACGCCCGGAAACTATTTTAGGTGACTCTGCTATTTGTATCAATCCGAACGATGAACGTTACACTCATTTGCGTGGTAAAAACGCCATTGTTCCCATCGTAAATAGGGTAGTACCAATTATTTTCGATGAATATGTTGATATGGAATTCGGTACAGGATGTCTAAAGGTTACACCTGCTCATGATGTGAACGATAAAGAATTAGGAGAACGCCACAATTTAGAAATCATTGATATTTTTAATGAAGATGCAACTTTAAACGATTTAGGATTACATTATAAAGGAAAAGATCGTTTTGTGGTTCGTGAAGAAATTTCTGAAGAATTAAAAACAATTGGTGCTTTAGAAAAAGTCGAAAATCATCTGAATAATGTCGGAACTTCAGAACGTACCAAAGCAGTGATCGAGCCAAGATTATCAGATCAATGGTTCCTTAAAATGGACGAATTGGTAAAACCTGCCATTAAAGCCGTTTTAGAAACCGAAGAAATCAAGTTATATCCAAACCGTTTTAACAACACGTACCGCCATTGGATGGAAAACATTCGCGACTGGAATATTTCGCGTCAGTTATGGTGGGGACATCAAATTCCGGCATATTATTATGGAGATGGAAAAGAAGATTTCGTAGTTGCAGAGACAAAAGAAAAAGCTGTTGAATTAGCAAGAATCAAAACATCAAACACCCAACTTCAGGCATCAGATCTTAAACAAGATTCAGATGCTCTGGATACCTGGTTCTCGTCTTGGTTGTGGCCAATGTCGGTTTTCGATGGTATTGTGAATCCTGAAAACGAAGAATTTAAATACTATTACCCAACCAATGATTTGGTTACCGGTCCGGATATTTTATTCTTTTGGGTTGCCCGTATGATTATGGCAGGTTACGAATATGCAGGAGAAAAACCATTTTCAAACGTGTATTTAACAGGAATTGTGCGTGATGCCCAACGTAGAAAAATGTCGAAATCATTAGGGAATTCACCAGATCCGTTAGATTTAATTGAGAAATTTGGTGCCGATGGAGTTCGTTGCGGATTGTTATTATCCGCTTCGGCAGGTAACGATATTTTATTTGATGAAGAGTTATGCAACCAAGGAAAAGCGTTTACCAACAAAATTTGGAATGCCTTTCGTTTAATTAAAGGCTGGGAAGTTTCAGAAACCATTCCGCAACCAGAAGCTTCACAAGCAGCTGTTGCATGGTACGAAGCCAAATTACAAAAAACGTTAGCCGAGATTGAAGATCATTTTGAAAAATACAGAATTTCTGATGCGTTAATGGCAATCTACAAATTAGTTTGGGACGATTTCTGTTCGTGGTTCTTAGAAATGATTAAGCCGGGGTATCAACAACCAATTGATGCTGTTACGTTTAAAGCAGCCATTGAAATGTTAGAAGCTAACTTGAAATTGTTACATCCATATATGCCGTTCTTAACAGAAGAAATCTGGCAACACATAACAGAACGTTCTACGGAAGATGCTTTAATCATTGCAAAATACCCGGAATTAACTTCGTATAACGAAGAGTTAATTGCAGATTTTGATTACGCTGCTGAGGTTATTTCAGGGATCAGAACGATTCGTAAAGACAAAAATATTTCATTCAAGGAAACCGTCAATTTAAAAGTATTGAACAAAGACAACAAACCAACTACTTTTGATGCGGTTATTATAAAATTAGGAAATATTGCTGATTTAGAGTATGTTTCAGAACAAGTTTCAGGTGCATTATCTTATCGTGTAAATTCTAACGAGTATTTTATCCCCATTTCCGGATCGGTAAACGTTGAAGAAGAAATTACAAAATTAGAAGAAGAATTAAAATACTTAAAAGGATTCTTAAAATCGGTTCAGGGAAAGCTGTCGAATGAAAAATTTGTAAACGGTGCACCAGAACAGGTTATTGCCAATGAACGCAAAAAAGAAGCCGATGCATTATCTAAAATTGCTACGATTGAGCAATCAATAGCAGGGTTAAGGTAGTTAAATAGTGAGATGGATTTTGAAAAAAAATGCCTCAAGGAGAGTATCTCTTGAGGCATTTTTTTATAACTATAACATCAAAGGTTGATATTTTAGTGTTCTAATTTTTAGGTAAAATATAATTGATATTCAATCCTTAAACAAACAAGTGTACCAAATGGTAAACGCCCATTGCCACTAGAGCAGATACCGGTATGGTTAAAATCCATGCCCATAACAAAGAGATCGTTACACCCCAACGTACGGCCGATACACGTTTTGTGATCCCCACCCCAATAATAGATCCGGTGATGGTATGCGTAGTTGAAACAGGAATTCCCATGTGTTCTGTCACATATAAGGCAACAGCACCGGCGGTTTCAGCAGCTACACCTTCTAACGGGGTTACTTTTGTAATCTTAGACCCCATGGTTTTTACAATTTTCCAACCGCCACTCATTGTTCCTAAACCAATAAAGATAAAAGATGCTAAAGGTACCCACCACCAATGATCAACAAATAATTTAAAATGATCAACTCCTTCTTGAAGGTATTGCGGATCGAAATCTACATTTATGTGGTAAAAGATCACAGCGGCACCAATAATTCCCATTACTTTTTGGGCGTCATTTCCTCCGTGTCCCAAGCTAAACAAAGCCGACGATACCAATTGCAATTTTTTAAACCATTGTTCGGCACGGTGTGGTTGGGATCTTCTGCAAATCCACAAGACAGCAACTGTTATAAAATAAGCCAAAAACATTCCCAGAAATGGTGCTCCAAAAATGAATAAAAAGATAGGTATCACCTTTGAATAAACAATTACATCTTCACCATTTACATTGAATCCGCCGGCATGTGCAATGGCGGCTCCTATAAATCCGCCGATTAAGGTATGTGACGATGAAGAAGGAATCCCTAATTTCCAAGTGGCTAAGTTCCAAAGTATAGCAGCAACCAACCCGGCAAAAATCACTTCAAGTGTAATGAATTGTTCATTAATAGATTTGGCAATGGTGTTACCAATTTTAAATTCGCCAATAACATATAAGGATATAAAATAAGCTGCAAAGTTAAATGCCGCAGCCCATAAAACTGCTTGAAAGGGAGTTAAAACACGTGTGGTCACAATGGTAGCAATAGAGTTTGCTGCATCGTGAAATCCGTTAATATAGTCAAAGCCTAAGGCTAAAACAATGATTACTATAAGCATTATCCCTTCGGGTCTGCTTATAATATCTGCAAATGCGCTTAAAAACATTTCCATAATTATTTGTATGTTTTAGTTGATTTACGCATATTTAACAGTAATGGTTTCCAGTACATTTGCTACACGACGACAACTGTCGGTAGCTGTTTCAAGAGCATCCATTACCTCTTTGTATTTAATAATTTCAATAACGTTTGTTTCGTTTTCAAAAATATCGGCTACGGCTTTGTCAAAAACTTTATCGGCTTTACGCTCTAATCGCAAAATAATTTTACATCCTTCAGCAATTGCTTTTAGATTTTTCATATCTTTCAAATACAGCATACTTTGTGCCACCTGATTGCAAGCTTCTAAATTAGCCTCGGTAAGTTTACGTAAAGGTTTGGTAACCTTGTCAATTTGATATAAACGCATACGTGAAGCAGCATCGCTTAAATGATCGGCAATTTCGTCAACCGCAGTCATTAAATTGTTTATGTCTTCTCTATCAAAAGGTGTAATGAAGTGACGTTCTAATTCCACACGGGTCGTTTGAACAATTGCCTCTATTTCCGATTTTAAAATCTCTACTTCTTTTAATAGTTTTTCTCTGTCGTTAGCCGGCAAGTTTACCGCTTCGTGCAATGTTTCCGATAATAATTTAATTTTATTAGCGGCTTGTTCAAACAAAGGGTAAAACGTCTTATCCTTTGGAACTAAAAACTGAAAGATTGAATTTAATGACATCGTTTATTATTTTTTTGCGTTGCGAAAGTACTAATCTAATGTTAACTTAATATTAAGTTTACATCTAATATAAAAAAAATAAATCAACGTAGCCTTTTTTTATAAATCGAATGAATATTTGTAATTTAGCAAAATTAAGGAATTTAAACGAAATTGTATATCAAATGGACTTAAACTTCAATAAAAACGAAGATTATAATAAATTACTCTTATCAGAATTAAGACAAAAATTTGCAAAAGTTAAATTAGGCGGAGGCGAAAAAAGAATTGAAAAATTACATAGTCAAGGCAAAATGTCTGCACGCGAACGCATTGATTATTTGTTTGATAAAGACGCTAAATCAATCGAAATTGGTGCTTTTGCCGGTGAAGGTATGTACAAAGAACACGGCGGATGTCCGTCAGGTGGCGTAGTGGTAAAAATAGGTTATGTAAAAGGCAAACAGGTTATTGTTGTTGCCAATGATGCCACGGTAAAAGCCGGAGCATGGTTTCCTATTACAGGTAAAAAGAATTTACGTGCACAGGAAATCGCCATTGAAAACCGCCTGCCGATTATTTATCTGGTTGATTCAGCCGGAGTTTATCTGCCAATGCAAGATGAGATTTTTCCTGACAAAGAAAACTTCGGACGCATTTTCCGCAACAATGCCATCATGTCGTCTATGGGAATTACGCAAATTGCAGCCGTTATGGGAAGTTGTGTTGCCGGTGGAGCTTACCTGCCGATTATGAGCGACGAAGCGTTGATTGTTGACAAAACAGGAAGTATCTTTTTAGCAGGATCATATTTGGTAAAGGCAGCCATTGGCGAATCAATTGATAATGAGACCTTAGGCGGAGCTACCACTCATACCGAAATTTCGGGCGTGACCGATTACAAATCTAAAGACGATAAAGATTGTTTAGACACCATTAAAAATATTGTTGATAAAATGGGCGATTTCGATAAAGCCGGATTTAGCCGTATCGAGCCTAAAAAACCAGCTTTAAAGCCTGAAGATATTTACGGTATTTTACCAAAATCAAGAGCCGAACAATACGATACCATGGAAATCATCAAGCGTTTGGTTGATGATTCAGAATTTGAAGAATACAAAGCCGGTTACGGACAAACAATCATTACCGGTTATGCACGTATCGACGGATGGGCTGTAGGAATTGTTGCCAATCAAAGAAAAGTGGTTAAAACCACCGGAGCCAAAACAAAACCAAGCGAGATGCAATTTGGCGGTGTAATTTATTCTGATTCTGCTGATAAAGCCACTCGTTTCATTGCGAACTGTAACCAAAAGAAAATTCCGTTAGTGTTTTTACAAGATGTTACCGGATTTATGGTAGGCAGCAAATCTGAACACGGAGGTATTATTAAAGACGGAGCCAAAATGGTTAACGCGGTTTCCAACTCTGTGGTTCCTAAGTTCACTGTGATTATGGGAAATTCTTACGGAGCCGGAAATTATGCAATGTGTGGTAAAGCCTACGATCCACGCTTTTTCCTTGCTTGGCCAAGTGCCGAATTAGCGGTAATGGGTGGTGCGCAGGCAGCTAAAGTATTGTTGCAAATTGAAGCTTCTTCATTAAAAGCAAAAGGAGAAGAATTAACACCTGAAAAAGAAGCAGAATTGTTTGATAAAATCAAAGCGAAATATGATGCACAGGTTTCTCCGTACTATGCTGCAGCCCGTTTGTGGACAGATGCTATTATTGATCCGTTAGAAACAAGAACATGGATTTCTATGGGGATTGAAGCGGCAAATCACGCTCCCATCGAAAAACCATTTAATTTAGGCGTTATTCAAGTATAACTATTTGTTTAAGGTTTCAATTTTAATTTAAACGTAGTCGAAAGTTTTTATAATTTCCGACTACGTTTTAAGGTTTATAAGGGAAACTTATTTAACTGGAGTTTTAGGTAATATGTTCACGTTATCAGAACTTTAAATGTTAAATCTTTTGACTTTCAGATTTAGAATTTATGATAAAAGAAAATCCGTCGTCTTTTGAAAGATACTTGCCATTGGTTACCGCAGTGGCTATGTTTATGCAATCATTAGACGGAACCATTTTAAACACTTCGCTGCCAAGCATTGCTAATGATATGAATTATTCACCGTTAGAAATGCAATCGGTCATTGTTAGCTATACGTTAACTTTGGCGTTGTTCATACCTTTATCAGGTTGGATGTCGGATAAATTTGGTACAAAAAAAATGTTTATTTTCGCCGTGTTTTTATTTACGCTGGGGTCGCTTTTTTGTGCCTTATCAGTAGATTTGCTTACCTTGAATTTATCGCGAATTCTTCAGGCAATTGGTGGTTCAATGATGGTGCCCATTGCCCGGTTGGCGATCCTGTATCAGTATCCGCGCAATCAGTTATTAAAAATAATGAATTACATAACAATTCCCGGATTATTGGGTCCGGTGATTGGTCCCAGTTTAGGCGGATTTTTATCAGATAACTTTTCTTGGCACTGGATTTTTCTAGTAAATCTTCCCGTGGGAATACTGGGAATGATCCTCGCATGGAAAATTATGCCCAATTACAAAAACGCCGTTGGTAAATTTGATATTTTAGGACTGGTGTATTTTAGTCTGGCATTGGTATTTATAACACTTGCCATGGAGTTAAGCAGCGTAGGCATCAATCATTACAGTTTAATTTTAGCTTTAGTGTTTTTTGCAGGATTGCTTTTTGTATTGTATTATAAACATTTCAGAAAAACCGAAAAGCCCATTATTAACTTAAATCTTTTTAAGATACGTACGTTGCGTATTGGCTTAATAGGTAGTTTAATTACCCGTTTTGGTATTAGCGGATTACCTTTTTTATTGCCGTTAATGATGCAGGTGGGGTTTGAGTTTTCTGCATCAAAAGCAGGAATGATGTTGCTTCCTTCGGCATTAACGACCATTGCTGTAAAACCATGGATAGTGAAAATTGTAAAACACTTTGGTTATCGTAAGGTTTTAATAAGCAATACACTGTTTTTGGCGGCGATTATTTTTGTGTTTAGTTTTATGCAGAAAGATACACCATTAATGTATTATATTTTGCTAATGATTGCTTACGGAGCTTTCACATCTATTCAAATGACGGCGATGAACACCATTTCACTTTCCGATTTAAACGATGACCAAGCAAGTGGAGGTAACAGTTTACTGGCAGTAATGCAACAGTTGTCTATTAGCTTTGGTATTTCGATCGCTGCTTTGATTTTAGCTTTTTACAAAGATCAAATGGATTTTTACCACGGAGATTTAGTCACTGCTTTTCATTTAACATTGATTACATTAGCTATACTAACAGCCGTATCAAGTTTAACGTTTACCAAATTAAAATCAAACGACGGACACAAATTATCGGAGTAAATACTGTTTTGTATTCAAATAGGAAGAGCTTTTTGTTTTTTGTCAATCGATCTGTAATTTAAAATTCCATAGTTTTCCTTGCTTTAAATCAGCACAAACAAATAATTTTTTATCTTTACAGAATAAACTGCTAATGAATGAAAGCATATATATCTGTTGATACAGAAACAAGAAAATTGTTAGGGAAAGAAATTATTGCATTGGGTATGGCAATGGGCTCTGCTAATGTAGAGCATTTTATTTTTGTAGATAAATGCCCTATGGAGGCGGGGCAAGAGGCAGAATTTATGCAAAAAGCAATGAAAGAAATCGACACCAGTAACTTTATAATTGTAGAGGCAACTAAGGTAAATGTTACATCGTGCGTAGAATTGGGGTATGCCAAAGCAAAACGCAAACCTATTGTTTACCTGCAAAAAGCCGAAGCTGAAACCAACGAAGTGTTGTTTGCATTGAGCAACTTTCACATTCTGTATTCAAGTCCTAAAGATTTGTTTGACCAGTTAAGCGAATTCTTAAAAAACGTTTTACCACAAAATTAAGCTTTGAAATTTCAAAGCTGTTTTTTTTATGTACGTATTTCAATTGTTTCAAAAGGTAAAAAAGCAACCGGTACCAAAAATCATTAAATGGTTTGTGCTGTTATTTTTAATTGTTGTTGCATTTTGTTTAGCTGCTGACCGATCTAAAACCATTAAAATGGTTTTACTACTTATGGCATTGCTTATTAGTGGGTATATTGTTTTTTATCTGGCAACAAACCACAAGCGATTTCACTTTTTAAAAGGAATTTTTACCGGTACGATTGCCTTTGCTAATGAAGGAATTTATCTAAACTCCGATTTAATTTCTTATGATGATATAAATGAAATCACTTTTACAAATCACGATTTTATTGGCAAATTCAACAAACACTCCTTTTTAAATCCGTCGGTTTCCATCGGTGTAATGAATGGCATCAGGATCACACTAAAAAGTGGTGAAATTATTGAGCGTCATTTCCAAATGAAGCACGATCACGAACTGTTTAATGCTTTTAAATTTCTTAACCAGAACAAAATACCCTATTTGTGGAACAAAAATTCTTTAGAACCATAAATGTTTTTTATTCCTGCTCAATACCCTCCAAATAATTATTAATATATTAGTGTAATTTTAGGAACGATACTGCACAAACGGATAACAATTAGAAAAATGAAGAAAGTAATTATGTGGATATTTATACTTAGTCTTTTTGGTTGTAATAATTCAAAATCACAATCAAATAAAATTCCATTAGAAAAAATTGAAGAAATGTTTTCCAATATGCACGCAAATGGTGTTAATACAGACACGACGATGCTTTGGGGGTATTTTTTTACTTCAAACAAGAAAGAGAAGTTTGACCAAGTTGCAAATGAACTTAAAAACAAAAAATTTGAATTAGTAGAAATTTATCAAGCAGATGACAAAAGTTATTGGTTGCATTTGCAACGCAAAGAAATTCACAATGCAAAAAGTTTATATGCAATTGATGAAGAACTTTATGTAATAGCGGACAAATATAAAATCATTTATGACGGATTTGACGTTGGCAATGTGGATAAAGACAAACCAATCGAACGAGATACTTACGCAGTTCCTGAACAATTTAAAACACTTGATTATCAAAAAGACAACTTTCCTTGTCTGCTAATTGGAAATGTTGCATTTGACAATTTCCTACACAAAGAAGAATTTTGTTATTTCATAAAAGTTACGACTGCTTATCAAAAAGACGAAAAAGTTATGTTGCCAACAAGCGAAGAACTTGACAAATTAGATAAATTTGAATTTTTTATTGAGGACAACTTGACACAAAACAAAATTAAAAACTATTATGTTTTCCGAGACACTCACAAAGGAATTAGAAACTTTTATATCGTAACAAACGACAAAACAGGAGCGATAGACGTTATAAATCTTATAAAAAAATCGGAAAAACAAAGAGCGTTTGACTTTGAAATACTAACTGACAAAAATTGGAATTTATATAAAGAGTTTAGAAAGAAAGTAATAAATGATAAATAGTAAAAGAGAATTAGAAATACAGGTCAATAGCTCTGTTTTTGAGAGAGTTGCAATAAGTAGCCTAAAACTCTCAACAATATTGCAATAAATTAGACTGTTTAACGCTTTTAAATTTCTTAACCAAAACAAAATACCCTATTTGTGGGATGAAAATTTTTTAGAACCATAAATGTTTTTTATTCAGGCTCAACGCTCTCCAAATAATTATTAATATATTTGTTCTAACTAACAAAGAAAAATATGAAATTAAGTCACTTCACCCTTATAGCTCTCGCTGTGGCATCGCTAACGGCCTGCAATAAAAACAATGATGCAAACACCGATAACAGTATGATAGACAGTTTAAAACAGGTTCAGTTTGAAACGGAACAATTCGCCGATATACAAGTGTTGAAATACGATATTCCGGGTTGGGAAAAACTAACATTGAAAGAAAAAAAACTGGTTTATTATTTAGCACAGGCAGGATATGCCGGCAGAGATATTTTCTGGGATCAAAACTATAAATACAATTTAAAGATCCGTACGGCCTTAGAAAACATCTATCAAAATTACAAAGGAAATAAAAATAATGAAAACTGGAAGAATTTTGAGATTTACTTAAAACGTATTTGGTTTTCAAACGGAATCCACCATCATTATTCAAACGATAAAATCAAGCCGGGCTTTCCGCAAACATATCTTCAAGCACTTTTAAAAGAAACCAAAACCAATTTAGACACCAGCATTGTTGAGATTTTATTTAACGATGTAGATGCAAAAAAAGTAAATTTAAATCAAAACGTTGATTTAGTTCAAGGATCGGCGGTTAATTTTTACGGAAAAGGATTAACGGCGAACGATGTAGAGAAATTTTACGGAAGCATGGTTCCTGCCGATTCATTAAGACCATTATCAACCGGATTAAACTCCAAATTAGTCCGTACCGAATCGGGTAAAATAGAAGAACGCATCTGGAGGAGTGGTGGCATGTATGGTGCCGCTATTGACAAAGTGATCTTCTGGTTAGAAAAAGCGGTAAAAGTTGCCGAAAACAAACCGCAAGCCGAAGCTTTAAATATTTTAATTGATTTCTATAAAACCGGAGAGCTTAAAAAATGGGACGATTACAATGTTGCCTGGGTGAAAGCAACCGAAGGAAACATTGATTACATCAATGGATTTATCGAGGTTTATAACGACCCGTTAGGACATAAGGCTTCTTTTGAATCGACTGTTCAAATCAAAGATTTTGATATGTCGGCAAAAATGGAAGTGGTTTCAAAAAACGCCCAGTGGTTTGAAGATCATTCTCCGTTAATGCCTGATCATAAAAAGAAAAATGTAGTAGGAGTTTCTTACAAAACCGTAATTGTGGCTGCCGAAAGTGGAGATACTTCACCGGCAACGCCCATTGGAGTTAATTTACCAAATGCCGACTGGATCAGGGCAGAGCATGGTTCAAAATCAATTTCATTAGGAAACATTATCGAAGCATACAACAAAGCGGGGGGTGATGAAAAACTAAAAGAATTTGCTTTTGATGAAAATGAAATTCAGCTTTCAAAACGATACAGTGAACTGGCTGATAAATTACACACGGCATTGCACGAGGTTATCGGGCATGCGTCGGGTCAGTTAAATCCGGGTGTGGGTACGCCAAAAGAAACGCTTAAAAGCTATGCGTCAACCTTAGAGGAAGGTCGTGCCGATTTAGTGGCTCTATATTATTTGTACGATAAAAAAATACAAGATTTAGGTTTGGTTGACGATTGGCAAAGCTTGGGAAAAACAGCTTATAATGACTATATCCGCAATGGTTTAATGACCCAGTTGGTACGTATTGAACCAGGGCAGGATATTGAAGAAGCACACATGCGCAACCGACAATGGATTTCGGCTTGGGTTTTTGAAAAAGGTAAAGAGCAGAATGTAATTGAAAAAATAGAGCGTGACGGTAAAACGTATTTCAAAATTAACGATTACGATCGTTTACATGATTTATTCGGACAATTATTACGTGAAACCCAACGTATCAAATCCGAAGGTGATTTTAACGCAGCAAAAAGCTTAGTAGAAACTTATGGCGTAAAAGTAGATCAAAAAATACATACAGAGGTATTAGAACGCAATAAAAAGTTTAACACAGCACCTTACCGCGGATTTGTAAATCCGGTACTGGTTCCAATTACCAATGAAAAAGGTGAAATTACTGATATTGTGGTAACCTACCCTAAAACGTTTGCAGAACAAATGTTGTATTATTCTAAGAATTATAATTTCCTTCCTTTGGAAAATTAAAAATAATGTATTTGTCTTTCATGCGTTCGAGCTTGTGGAGAACCTAACTTCCCCACAAGCTTCACTACGTATGTTACGCTACTCTAACAATAGAATGTATATAGGCTGGTAAAACATTGCATATAGCCAATAAAATATAGAATTAAGCACTTCTTTGTTCCCCTACATTTCCTGGCTACTAAACAAAAAATGTGTAAATGAAAAAAATATCAGCAATTCCACTTGCTGCTGAATCAATTTTTATTTCCTTTTTTGTAATTTAGATTAACCAACGCCACACCACTACCTCATTTTTGACTACAACAAAAGTAGATTTGGCTACGTCTGTTTTCTGAACACTTTGCAATTTTGTATCATCAAAAACAACAAAAATGAGAATAGTAATAACAGGTTCGTTAGGACACATCAGTAAACCACTTGCAACAGATTTGATTGCAAAAGGGCATTTAGTAACAGTTATCAGCAGTAAAGCCGAACGACAAAAAGAAATTGAAACTATTGGGGCAAAAGCCGCAATTGGTTCTCTTTTAGACACTCACTTTTTAGCTTCGACTTTCAAAGGTGCAGACGTTATTTATCTTATGGAACCTCCTTTCAATTTTTTTGACCACAACATTGACATACAAAATTATTGTCTGGACATTGCAAAAAGTTATGCGCAAGCCATTTTACAATCAGGGGTGATGGAAGTGATACATCTAAGCAGTATTGGCGGACACACCGATAAAGGTGTTGGAATGTTAGCAACACATCATTTGGTAGAAAATATTTTAAAAGAATTGCCCAACACGGTTTCCATTAAAACAATGCGCCCTGTTGGTTTTTACTACAATATGTTAGCATTCATTCCAACAATCAAAAATGCAGGTGCAATCATTCAAAACTATGGCGGCGATGAAAAAGAGCCGTGGGTTTCTCCTTTGGATATTGCGGCTGCCATTGCCGAAGAAATCGAAAAACCATTTGATGGCAGAACTGTCCGTTACATCGCAAGCGATGAAGTCAGTCCAAACGAAGTCGCAACAATTTTAGGTAAAATAATCGACAAACCCGATTTGAAATGGAACATTATTCCTGACAAACAATTTCAGGACAATCTGATAAATATTGGCTTCAATCCACAAGCTGCAAAAGGTTTAACAGAAATGAATGCAAGTAGGCGAAACAATTTGTATGATGATTACAAGCAAAACAAACCAACATTGGGCAAAATAAAATTGGCTGAATTTGCAAAAGAGTTTGCAGCAGCCTATAATTGTTAAAACACAAAAAAAATAAAATATAAATAAAATGAGTACAAAAACAAAAATCGCATTGGTTACAGGCGGTAGCCGTGGCTTAGGCAGGAATATGGCATTAGCTCTTGCCAAAAAAGGGATTGACATTCTGATTACGTATAATTCCAATAAAGTAGCAGCAGACAATGTTATTTCAGAAATTCAATCGCTTGGGCAGAAAGCTGCTGCTTATCAGCTGGACACAAGCAATGTAAATCAGTTTGATAGTTTTATTAAACAAGTAACCGCACATTTACAAGAAGAAAAAGGAAGTCCGAATTTTGATTTTCTTATCAATAATGCTGGCACCGCTTTGTATGCACCTGTTACCGAAGTTACTGAAGAACAAATGGACACCATTTACAATATTCATTACAAAGGCGTTTTCTTTTTAACCCAAAAAGCATTACCGTTTATAAATGACGGGGGTGGTATTGTAAACATCTCATCAGGATTGACACGTATTATAATGCCCGGTTCATCTGTATATGGTTCATTGAAAACAGCGGTTGAAGTACATACACGCTATTTAGCCAAAGAATTAGGAGCAAGAAAAATCCGTGCGAATGTAGTTGCACCCGGTGCTATTGAAACCGATTTTGGCGGTGGGCATGTAAGAGATAACCATGACATCAATGAACAGATAGCAAATCTTACAGCTTTGGGGCGTGTTGGTTTGCCTGATGATATTGGTGGTGTAGTTGCATTTTTATGCACCGAGGAAGCTTACTGGATAAACGGTCAACGTATTGAAGTTTCGGGTGGACAGGCGTTGTAAAATTTTTAACTTTGTACTATGGAAAAACCGATCAAAGTAAAATCCATTAGCGAGTATCATCAGTTACACGGTTTACCTGCACCCGAGCATCCACTCATAAGCATTATAGATTATGCAAAACTTAAGCGATTGGAAGGCAAGGAAAACATATCGATTATTTTCGGTTATTACACCATTTCACTGAAACGTGGTGTAAGCAAAATGTTTTACGGACAACAACAATATGATTTTGATGAAGGTGTATTATATTTTATGGCACCAAATCAAATTTTGAGAACAAACAACAATCCGGATGAAAATGTAAAACGTTCGGGTTGGCTGTTGCTCATTCATCCTGATTTTTTATGGAAGACTTCATTAGCAAAAAAAATTAAACATTATGAATTTTTTGATTATTCGGTTAATGAAGCCTTGTTCCTTTCAGAGAAAGAAGAAGAAATTTTGAATAATATCATTCAAAACATAAAGCAGGAATATCACATGAATATTGACAAATTCAGTAAGGATATTATCATTTCACAGATTGAAACTTTGCTCAATTATTCAGAACGGTTTTATAACCGTCAATTTATCACAAGAGAAAAAGCCAATCATCAAGTTTTGGAACATTTGGAAAAAATATTGACAGACTATTTTAACAGCGATGACTTGGTTTCAAAAGGTTTACCGACTGTTCAATACATTGCCGAAACGTTAAATATTTCGCCAGGCTATTTAAGCGGCTTGCTAAAAGTGCTGACAGGACAGAGTACACAGCAACATATTCACGACAAACTGATTGAAAAAGCCAAAGAAAAATTATCTACAACTGACTTATCTGTAAGCGAAATTGCTTATGAATTGGGCTTTGAGCACCCTCAATCTTTCAGTAAGCTGTTTAAAGCAAAGACTAGTCAAAGTCCGTTGGAGTTTCGTGAATCGTTTAATTGACAATATTTTTTTTGCCAAATGACAAATACTCAATAAATAACGATTACTAATTTTGCTAAATGGAAAAATTTATAGAATACATTTTACAGTTTGGCAATTTAAACAAACAACAAATTGACCTTATTAAAAGCAAAGCGACAGAAGTAGAGCTTCAAAAAGGCGAGTATTATTGGGAAGCTGGTAAAACTGTTCGCAAAATTGGCTTTCTAACAGACGGTGTAATTCGTGTGTTTTATTACAACAACAAAGGCGAAGAAATTACACGTTACTTTATTGATGAAAACCATTTGATTTTATCGGGTCCCACAATAGATGGAATATATACACCATCGGAATATCTTTCAGCAACAACAGATTGTGAGATGGTAATATTTTCAAAACAAGATTGGAAAGATATTTCCGACACCATTCTCGATTGGAACAATATTATTCAAAAAATTATAAGCAAGTATCATAGTGAAAAAATCTCTAAAAGAAGTGAATTAATTTCACAAAATGCTACGGAGCGTTACTTTGATTTCATTCAAAAATTTCCTCATTTGGTAAATCGTGTACCTCTGTCCTATATTGCATCTTATTTAGGAATTACACAATCTTCTTTAAGTAGAATAAGAAAAAATATCCGCTAAGTTCTGTTTTTGCCAAATGGCAAATGATTTTGTTTTTTGATCTACCAACTTTGTACAATAATTTAAAAATCAAGAAAATGAAAAAAAGAACATTAGGAAAAAACGGATTAGAAGTGTCAACTTTAGGTTTTGGCTGTATGGGATTAAGTTTTCCAAATGCACCTACAAAAGAAGAAAGCATTCAATTAATTCGTTCGGCAGTTGAACACGGTATTACGTTTTTTGACACAGCACAAGGCTATGGCGAAAATGAATTGTTAGTTGGCGAAGCACTTGAGCCATTTCGCAACAAAGTTGTAATTGCAACAAAATTCGGTTTTAAAAACGGAAATGTGAGATTGGGGGTAGACAGTCGTCCCGAAACTATAAAAGCCGTTGCCGAGGAATCTTTGAAACGATTACGAACTGACGTAATTGACTTGTTTTACCAACATCGTTTTGACCCGAATGTGCCGATAGAAGATGTGGCAGGAACAGTGAAAGATCTGATTGACCAAGGAAAGGTTAAACATTTTGGATTGTGTGAAGTAAATGCCGAGACCCTTCGTAAAGCACATGCTGTATTGCCAATTATGGCTCTACAAAGTGAATATTCTATGTTCTATAGAGAACCTGAAAACGAAATTATCTCAACGGTAGAAGAGTTAGGAATTGGTTTAGTTCCTTTCAGCCCGCTAGGCAAAGGCTTTTTGACCGGAACAATCAATGCAGATGTCGAGCTAGATAAAGATGATACAAGAAACATGTTACCGCGTTTCAGTAAAGAAAACCGAGCAGCTAACCAAGCGTTAGTTGATTTGGTAGTTTCTATTGCAAATGAGAAAAATGGAACTCCGGCACAAATTGCTTTAAGTTGGTTACTGGCTCAAAAGCCGTTTATTGTTCCTATTCCGGGCACGTCTAAATTACATCGTTTACAAGAAAACAGTGCTGCTAACAATATCAATTTGACAACTGACGAATTGAACAAAATAAATGCAGCCTTGGCAACAATCAAAATCGTAGGAGAACGCTATCCTGCACAAATACAACAAACAGCAGAAAGAAGTTAATCGTTGTCTGCAACATCGGTAGCCGTTGCACAACTCTTTTTTTGAAAATAATTCACAATTTAAAAAAAAAGAAGCCGTCTCACAACTGAGGCGGTTTTTTTATATAAATAATGGATTGATTATTAGGTGATTAATATAGAATTCACTATATTTAACTACTTAA
>SMEI01000034.1_pt1 | contig 30853 bp, 29 predicted proteins | sample 2456321 | NCBI WGS metagenome assembly SMEI01 (sample SAMN10132588, study PRJNA489261) | soil metagenome | isolation source: day1 control-silt loam soil ammended with composted manure from dairy cow... | place: USA | collected 2015-05-01
AAGATACGTTAAATAAATAATTTATATTAGGATAAACAGCATAAATATGTGCTAAATTGTACGAATACTCTCATATAAACACACTGATATATAAAGATAACTTACATATATATTTCGACATTCCACTACCCATATGCTAGTAATGTATTAGTTATCATTGCTTTATATGAGAGTATTCGTACAATTTAGCACATATTTATGCTGTTTATCCTAATATAAATTATTTATTTAACGTATCTTTATTTGAGTTATTACTTAAAAATCGACATTCCACTACCCAAAATTCAATGAAGAATCATTATTTTCCTTTATTTCGACATTCCACTACCCATATTTTATGCATTTTATCTATTTAATGTTCGACATTCCACTACCCATCATACTTTTTTTAGTTTCAAAGTTATATTTTAAGATCAAAAATCGAGATTCCACTACCCAAAAATCGACATTCCACTACCCATGTGAATTTATTTCGAGATTCCACTACCCAAAAATCGAGATTCCACTACCCAAGCATTCGACATTCTACTACCCATATCTTCGAGATTCCACTACCCAAAATAACTTAAAATATAGGCTATAAAACCCTACAAAACAATACTTTATATCTAAAAAAAACAGTTGCTTAAAATTAATATTAAAATTAATATTAAAATTAAACTAAGAAACGCATAAAATCATATTCCCATTTTAAAAGGAATTTTTTTAATCTTTTTCCCATTATTGATAAAAAAGTCCGAAAAGGAAAGACGATATTTTCACCAGTGCCCGGCGAATTTTTGTAAATAATAGCTAATTTTATAGAATGAAACGAGTTGGTACATGCCCCATTTGCAACAAAGGGGAGCTTTTAGAGTTTGAGGATAAATTTCAATGTAATTTCGTTGAAAATAATAAGCAGTTGTGCAATTTTTTTATTTATAAATCTTATTCGAAAAAAATTATCACTCCCGAAATGCTATTTGACTTGCTTCACAATTACGAAACAAAATTTTATTCAGATTTTGTGGATGATAAAGGTGAAAAATTTGAAGCTGCATTAAAAATAGTACACGGTTATATTAATTATAAGTTTCGAAATCAAATTGTAGATAATGTTAAGTGTGTTAATTGTGATGGCGAAATTCTAAGAACAAAGCAAGGCTGGGGGTGTGAAAATTATTTTAACCGTAAATGTGGAATGTTTATTTACCGTTCTTATAATGGAATTGCAATGACTGAAGATAATGTAAGATTATTAGTTACTGGCAACTACACTCCTTTTTTTAATTTTACTTCAAAACAAGGAATTAATTTTCAAGCAAAACTTTTTGTAAATGACAGTACTTTTCAAGTGCAATTTGATTATTCTTTAGGAGATTGTCCGAAGTGTAACGGTAGTGTATTAAAAATGGAGAAATTCTTTGGTTGTACTAATTATCTATCAGATTTAAGATGTGATTTTATAATTTGGCCATCAATTTTTGGCTATAATTTATCTTCTAATGATGTAGAAATATTACTTAGAGGAGATCAAACTGATGTTAAATCTTTTAGGTGGAAAGATAAGGATTTTGAGGGAAGGCTTTCATTAGATGAAAATTTTAAATGTAAAGTATTATAATAACTCATCTATTATCAGGTATTTAAATATATATATATAATTATAGTAATATATATTTATATGTATATATAAATATATTGTTCCTTATTCTATAGTTTTTAAATTTGTTTTTGGAGTTTTTTATTGTATTAAGATTTTATATATTTCATTAAATGATAAATAAATTTTTCAATATAAATTATTGATTTTCAATAATTAAAACCTTACTATTTGTTTTTCTTCGTGTGATCAAGCAACTTTGGGGATGAGTTGTGAAATAATCCCAATGATTGTAGCAATGCCTATGTATAGTTCAATTTTTTAATTATGCTTTCTATTCTGTAAAAGATATTTATTTTCCTTTTATTAAATTTAATGAATTAATTATCTTTTACTTACGGTAAACAATAAGTTAAAAGTTTTTGCTTCAACTTACGCTAAGTACACAAAGCTCAAAAACATTATACTTAATCTATAATAAATTTAATATTAAATAATAGAATATGAGTTACGATTTAATGGTTTTTAATAATTCAGTTGCTCCAAAAAACAGAAAAGTTTTTATGGAATGGTATGACCTTCAAACTGAATGGTCAGAAGATCATGATTATAGTGATCCTAATAATGCTACAAATGAACTAAAACATTGGTATTTAGAAATGATTAAAACATTTCCTGATTTAAATGATACTTACAATATTGAAAACAGTACAGAAGAAATTAATGAATCTCAATATTCGATTGGGACTAATATAATTTACGTTTCATTCGCCTGGTCGATTGCAGAAAATGCATATAATACTATGTTCGAATTAGCCGAAAAACATGGAGTTGGATTTTTTGACGTTTCGAGTGATAACGGAAATATATTCTACCCTGAGAATGGGAAATTAAAACTTCTTAATTCTAACATTGGTGAAACTAAAAATTCATACAAGCCTTGGTGGAAATTTTGGTAAATTTTAATGCCCTAACGAAAACTAACATTAAATGATAGTTTGAAATGTAAAAGTGTTTTAGTGTTTTTCTTTGTATGAAATAGTTTTAATATATATGTATATTTAACTATATGTATATTAATATATTTTTATATACATAATTCAAATTTTTGATTTGATTATGTTATTTTTTAATCTATAAACATACTAAATTAAAATATTTTGAATGTTGATTTTTCAAATGCTATATTTGTATAAAATAATATTATAATGAAAGAAATTTTAGAACAATTAAACTCAGAATTTGAATCATTCAATTCAGATGCTCAATTACAAATTGAAAAAGAAAATAAAGCAGCTGGAACAAGAGCTAGAAAATCATCTTTAGTTTTAGAGAAACTTTTAAAAGAATTTAGAAAGTTATCTTTAGAAGAATCTAAAAAATAATAGAGAAGCCGTATACATTAGCATACGGCTTTAATTTTTGATTGAAATATATATAAATATATACATAGAAATATATTTATATATTTCTTTTCTTTTTATCTCTGATCAAAGCATCTACAACTCCCAGTATCACAACTTCGTCACTTTCATCAATTGTTACACTTTTGGCGTAATCACTATTCAAAGCTACTAGGCGATTATTTGGTTTATCGTATCGTTTTAATGTATATTCTGAACTATTAATAGACACAACTATATCATCTCCATCGGTAGGGTAATAGTCGGAACGTATGATGATAATATCGTTTTCTAAATACTCCGGATACATAGATAATCCTTTAACACGATTTACGAATGTACTTTCTACTTTAGACAGATAACGTTCGTCTAAACTGATGCGATCACTTAAAAAATCTTCTGCAGGAGAAGGAAATCCAGCACGAATTCCTCCAGATAATTGAACATATTTTTTTTCTCCTTCTGCATGGATGGTTAGATTTTCTAATTCAGTTCCAAAATAGGGTGCTTTTTTAAATGTTATCATTGTATGGTAAGTATATCATTCCACTTAGTTGTATAGTTAGGACTTAATAAATCTTGTCTCATTTTCCATGTTTTATCTAATGCTTGAGAACCAATTTTTAATTTTTTAACTCCATATTTAAAATTCATTTGATCCATAACATTCATCAGTTTTCGATGCTTTGGGTGCTCGTCTTCGAATAAATTGAATTGTTTTTCACTTTCGGGTGTTATTCCACCAACTATAACACCCGCTTTTTTATAGGCATACCCTTTTTTATAAATAGCATCTAATCCAATTTTTGCATATTTAATAATCTCAATAGATGAATTAGTAGGGAAGGGGATAGTTACATTGATTGATTGGTAATATTGTGGTTTATCTTCTTGAAATCGATTCGTAAAAATAAAAACCGTTACAATTTGACAATTGCTGTGTTGGTTGCGTAATTTTTCGGCACAGGTGGTTGCAAAAGTAGCAATGCGCTCTTGTAAATAGGTTTTATCTTCATAGGTTTTATCAAAAGATCTTGTCGTAGCAATATTCTTTTTTGTTTTTACATCTTCAAGTTCCATAGCAGATATACCTTCTAACTCCTTTTTTAATCGTAAACCGACTACAGTAAATTCCTTTCGGACATATTCATCAGGAAGATTTGTAAAATCTAATGCTTTATTTACTCCTTTTGCCTTTAATTTTTTAGCAAATTGTCTACCAATACCCCATACATCTTCAATAGCTAACCATCGCAAAGCTTTAATCCGTTTTTCTTCGGAATCTATAGCATATACACCTTCTAATTGCGGATATTTTTTAGCTATCCTATTGGCCACTTTAGTTAATGCTTTTGTGGGGGCAATTCCAATACACGTTGGAATTAAAGTGTTTTTAAGAACTTCTTTCCGTATCGCTTTTGCATACGATACTAAATCATAATTTTCAAATCCCTTGAATTGTAAAAAGCTTTCATCTATCGAATAAACTTCTAAATCAGGTGTATATTTTCTAAGGATTCGAGTTACACGGTTACTCATATCGCCATACAGAGCGTAGTTTGATGAAAATACATTTACACTATTATCCTGAAATAACTTTTTGTATTCAAAAGCGGGTGCTCCCATTGGAATACCGAGTGCTTTTGCTTCGTTAGAACGCGCCACAACACAGCCGTCATTGTTGCTCAACACTACAATTGGCTTATGCCGTAATTGAGGTTTAAACACCCTTTCACAGCTTGCGTAAAAATTATTACAATCAACTAAAGCATACATCCTGCAAAATTATTAAATTAGTAAACGTGCTAAAGTTAAATTATTATGATGCCAAGAAACGTCGTTTGTTTATCGTTAGATTTAGGAAATTCATTAGAACCTGAGCATATATCTAACATTGAGATTGTAGCGAAAAATTTAGAAGATTTTAATAATCGTTTTCAAACAGATTTTTATCTTTTTTATGATACGGATGGATATACTTTTGAAATTCCCGAACAATTTATAATTAATGACTTATTAAATTGGTTTGTTGAAGGTATTGGCAAATTATTAGCTTTTTCATATTCCCCAACTCGAGACAATTATTTTGATTTAAATTCTTATTTAAATGATCGCAAAACAGAGTTGGACTTTTTACATAGTTTTGAAATGTATAGTAATTATCGTCAACGTTATATAGGTTATCCCCATTAGGATTTTTAGAAGAGGACTCGTTAAAAAGAAGAAATTAAATTGTAGGTTCAATTATCATTTTTTCATAACTTATTAAAAAATTAACTTAGAATAAGAAAATAGTTAACAAAAATTTTGTTTTTATTTAATTTAAAATTAAAATCTTATGAGAAAAATCACATCCATTCTATTTTTAATGTCATTCTTCTTTCTTGTAATAGGAGATAGTTACGCACGTAGAAGTCCTCGTGCTAAAAAAGATGACAAAATAATTAAATATCCAAAATATAAGACTATGAAAAATAGAATATTGTTTTTAATTGTACTTTTCTCCACCAACTCTAGCTATTCTCAATCAAATGACACAGAAGCCGCACTATATAATGTAGGCTTCGGTGGAATTACCGGAGCGATTGGTGCTGTGATAAATAAAAAACCTGACGAGAAATTTGGTAAAGTTCTTTTAAAAGGGCTTTGGCAGGGAGCTTTAGGGGGATATGTTACTTTTGAAAGCAAACGTATTATTAGACACGCTTGGGAAGAAGAAGATTGGAAATTATATTGGGCATCAAAATTTGTTAATGCGGCAGGCAATTCTATAAAAGAGAATGCGGCAAATAACAGAGATTTTTGGGAACAATGGAATTTAACGGTTGGCTTTAATAGAATTGAATTTCACACAAAAGATGAGTTTAAAGTTCAGTATAAAGTAATGCCAATTTCTGTTATTTATACCATTGATGCTTTTACTAGATTTAAATTTGATGCAAAATCTTCTCTAAACTATGGTCAATTTATTTTTAGAAGAAATGACCCGGCTGGTAATGACTATGCGTATGCTACTGCCGGATATATAGCATTTAATGAAGCGTATTTATCACAGAGGTCTTCCTTTAATCAAATAATTGCTCACGAAATTGTTCATATATATCAAGGCGATGATTTCTTTTTTATAAACAGCTTTTATCATAAACCATTAAAGAGGATATTTGAAAATAAAGAAACTTTAAGAAAGATAGATTCTTATATTTATTATGATTTTCATTTAATTCCATTAAGAGCTACTTATCTGATAGAGGCTAATCGGGCAGATAAATATTATGACAATTATTTTGAACACGAAGCGGGTTATTATTCTAATACTCTAAGATCGTATTAATTAATTATTTGCTTTTTATTTTCTTTAACATTACATTAGTATAATTTTAAACGAAATCTTACTAATTTGATATTAGATTATTCCCGGAATTTTAATTGATGAAACCACTTACAGCAAATTAATTATTTACTAATAGGAGATAATTAAAATCACTTATATTTCGTTTATTTTGTTTGTTTCGCTTATTTCGTTTAAATTTGTTGAAACAATTTAAAGTATGGAAGCATTAGACTATATAAAAAGACCCACTAAGAAAGAACAACGAGTGGCTATTGAATCTTATTCAGCACTTTCTTCAATTTTATCACAATTGAAACAAGATGATACTGAAATAGAAATCGAAGAAACAAACGACAGAATTAAAATACCTTTTAAAGCTTTAAAACTTTTAAGTGAAATTTTAAAGTCAATGAGTGAAGGAAATCCAATTTCTATTGTACCTATTGCAACGGAAGTCACTACTCAAAAAGCAGCTGAAATATTGGGTTGCTCACGACCACATTTAGTTAAACTTTTAGAGCAAGGTGAAATTGATTTTACAATGGTTGGAAGACATCGTCGTATTCTATTTGAAGATGTAATCAAATATAAAAACGAGATGAAGCAAAAACAGAAAAAGCATATCATTGATATTATGAACTTTGATGACGAAATAGGTTTATATGATTCATAGTGTAAGGTACAAAGCTGTTCTTGATACCAATGTAATATTTCCTATCGTTATTAGAGATTTATTATTTTGGTTTGCTCATTATGATTTATATACCCCAAAATGGAGTAAAATCATTTTTGATGAATGGAAATCTGTAATGATTCGAAAAGGAGTAGAATCTACACAAGCAGAGAAGCGGATAAACGTAGCAAATTTGGCATTTCCCGATGCTTTAGTACTAAATTATGAAGGTTTAATTGATAATTTAAATTTACCTGATAAAGATGATAGACATGTATTAGCTGCTGCTATTAAAGTAAATGCTAATATTATTGTAACTAATAATTTAAAGGATTTTCCGGATGATTATTTAGACTCTTTTGGATTGAAGGCAGTTTGCGCTGATGATTTTCTAACGGATATTATAGATTTAAATCCAAAAATAGCCATTCAAGCTTTTAAAGATTTGGTATTAAATCGCAAAAACCCGGCAATGGATGAATTTCAAGTATTAGAAAGCTTTAGAAAAAATGGATTAAATCAAACAGCAGATTATTTACATGCTCTTTTGTAATTTAATTATACCAAAAATCGACCGTTTTATGGAACTACTTTTTAGTAGTTCTTTTTTTATTTTCATTAGTGTTATTTATCGTTATTTTTAGTAGTTTCGTATAGTAACGTTTTATAGTACTGTTTTATGACAATTGGATATGCGAGGGTATCAACAAAGGATCAAAATTTACAAAATCAGATAGATTTACTCAAAAAACATAAATGTGAAAAGATATTCTCAGATGTAGCAAGTGGAGTGAAAGAAGATCGCAAAGGATTATTAGAACTTATAGAGTTTGCTCGCCCAGGTGATACGATATTGGTTTATAAGAATGATCGTATTTTTCGTTCCCTAAAAAATATGGTGGATTTGATTGAAACATTCAATAAAAAGAAAATACACTTTAAATCGATTACAGAACCCGAATTTGATACGCAATCAGCTAATGGTAAATTTTTACTTCAGATATTTAGCGCTGTAGCAGAGTTTGAACGTAACTTGATTAGCGAACGTACGAAACACGGTTTAGAAGGAGCAAGGAGACGGAATAAAAATTTAGGGAGACCACAAGGAGTTTCAAAAGAAACTTTAGAAAAATATCAGTTCGCAAAGCATCTTTACGACAATAAAAAATTGAGTATTGATAAGGCTTGTAAACAAGCCGGATTAAGTAAAACTACCTTTTATAGAGTTGAAAAAAAAAAATAAAGTTTTAGATGACAATTAATGACGTCCTAATGTTTTATTTTTAAAAAATTATTTTATGGAAACACTTATAGAAATAAATGGGGTAGAGATTGAAATAACTAAAATCTACCAGATGAAAACTTATGATTCTTTAATTGAGGGAACTGCGAATAAAGAACTAAATGATGATGTTTTAGAAGATATAAAACAACGTGCTAAACGTATTTTTTATCGAAGTTCTTATTATGTCATGGATCCACGAGTGAATGATGATGATGATTTTCCTCACTATTGTATTATTTTAGAATTAATGGTTTTTAATACATTTCAAGACCCTGATAAAGATTATTCTGCTTTAACAGTAATTTGTTTTCAAGATGAGTTTGCATTTCCAATAAATGAAGAAAATTTAATCCATTTGCGACAAATACCTTTTGGACTATTATGGAGGGAATATAGATTATAAATTTATTGTAGCTATAAAAATAAAAATACATAAAACATATAATGACAAATACAGCCCAAAGAGCAGAACTACAAGCTAAAATCTGGAAAATTGCCAACGAAGTACGTGGCTCAGTAGACGGATGGGATTTCAAACACTTTGTGTTAGGAACATTATTCTACCGTTTCATCAGCGAAAACTTTACCAATTACATCGAAGGTGGAGATGAAAGCGTAAACTATGCAAATTTAGCAGACGACATCATCACACCAGAAATTAAAGACGACGCCATCAAAACAAAAGGATACTTCATTTATCCAAGTCAATTGTTTTGTAATGTAGTCGATAAAGCACACAAAAATTCAAACTTAAATACAGATCTAAAAGCGATATTTACAGATATTGAAAACTCAGCAAATGGATACGAGTCTGAACAAGATATCAAAGGTTTATTCGCAGATTTTGATACGACAAGTACACGTTTAGGAAATACCGTAGAAGATAAAAACAAACGTTTAGCTGCAATTTTAAAAGGTGTAGCTGAATTAAACTTTGGTAGTTTCGAGGATAGTCAAATCGACTTATTTGGGGATGCATACGAATTCTTAATTTCTAATTATGCAGCCAATGCAGGGAAATCTGGAGGTGAATTCTTTACACCTCAAAATGTATCAAAACTGATTGCGCAATTAGCTATGCACAAACAGACTTCGGTGAACAAAATTTACGATCCTGCGGCGGGTTCGGGTTCATTGTTATTACAAGCCAAAAAACACTTCGATAATCACATTATTGAAGAAGGATTCTTTGGACAAGAAATCAATCATACAACCTACAACTTAGCGCGTATGAATATGTTTTTGCACAATGTCAATTACGATAAATTCAATATCCAATTAGGAGATACATTAACCGATCCTCATTTTATCGACGATAAACCTTTCGATGCCATTGTATCTAATCCTCCTTATTCGGTGAATTGGGTAGGTTCGGACGATCCAACATTAATTAATGATGATCGTTTTGCACCAGCTGGAGTTTTAGCCCCAAAATCAAAAGCAGATTTCGCCTTTGTATTGCATGCGCTTAATTACTTATCAAGCAAAGGACGTGCAGCCATTGTATGTTTCCCTGGAATTTTCTACCGTGGTGGAGCAGAACAAAAAATTAGAAAATACTTGGTGGACAACAACTTTGTAGAAACAGTAATTAGCTTACCTGCTAATCTATTTTTCGGAACTTCTATTGGCGTAAACATCTTAGTTTTATCGAAGCATAAGTCCGAGAATACTACACAATTTATCGATGCAACAGGGGAAGACTTCTACAAAAAAGTAACCAATAACAACATGTTAGAGGATGCGCATATCGAAAAGATTATGCAGTTATTCGATTCGAAAGAAAATGTAGAACATGTGGCTTTAACGATAGACAATGCAAAAATTGCTGAAAACGATTACAACCTTTCGGTAAGTTCGTATGTAGAAGCGGTAGATACACGCGAAGTGATAGACATTGAAGTCTTAAATACCGAGCTAGCAGAAACTGTAAACAACATTACAACGTTACGTACAGCAATTGATAACCTAATTAAAGAAATCGAAGGATGAGTAAATTAGACGAGTTATTACAAGGAGTTGATGTAGAGTGGAAGAAATTATGGGAAGTTACTACATGGGATAAAAAATTTAATTCTGTTGAGAAACACAAGCAACCAAAAACAAATAAATATAAATATTTATTAGCAAGTGAAATAAAGCCACTTATATTAGAAAAAGGAACAATTAAATTGTTATCAACAAATGATACTAATTGGTGGACTAGCGAAGAACTTGTAGGAAATAATTTTCATGAAGGTGAAATAATTGCTATTCCTTGGGGTGGTAATCCTATAGTACAGTATTATAAAGGTAAATTTTTAACTGGAGATAATAGAATCGCAGTTGTAAATGATCCAGAATATCTATCAACTAAATTTTTGCATTATTATTTAACAAATAATATAAATTTAATTAGCTCATTTTATAGAGGGGCTGGTATAAAGCATCCAAACATGCATAACGTTTTAGAATTAGATATTCCAATACCACCAATAGAAATCCAACAAGAAATTGTTCGTGTTTTAGATGAATTAACTTCATTAACCAACCAATTAAAAACCGAATTAGAAACGGAACGTCAAAACCGTAAAAAACAATTCGAATTCTTCCGTGAGCAGTTGTTTACGTTTGAGGAAGGTTCAATAATATTCAATAAATTAGGTGAAATTGGAGAATTTCAAAGAGGTAAAAGATTTGTTAAAACTGATATGATTTCAGAAGGGGTTCCATGTATTCATTATGGAGAGATGTATACACATTATGGTATTTGGGCTAATAAAACTAAATCATTTTTAAGTAAGGAATTAGTTGATTCTAAAAAATTAAGATTAGCTAAGAAAAATGATGTAATAATGGTTGCAGCAGGTGAAACTATTGAAGATATTGGTAAAGGAACATCGTGGTTAAGTGATCAAGGAGTCGTTTTTCATGATGCTTGTTTTTCATATACTAGTCCACTTAATCCATCATATGTAGCATATTTTACTCGAACTAAGCAATTTCATGATCAGATTAGAAGAAATATATCATCTGGAAAGATATCTGCAATTAATTCAAAAGGTTTAGAAAAGGTTTATATACCAATACCATCATTAGCAGAACAAGAACGCATAGTAAAGCTCTTAGATCAATTCGATTCAACACATACAGCTATCGAGGAAGAAATTACAAAAGAAATTAAGCTAAGAACCCAACAATACGAATATTACAGAGAAAAGTTATTAAGCTTTCCTCAAAACTAAACCATTCAATCAATTAACAGCTACTAGAATAACATAAGATGTACAAGACTATCGCAGAATCCAACAATTACATTGTATTGGACAAATACACTAAATTCTACGAATTAAATGAGGCTCCAGTGGCTTATCAATCAGAAGCTGCCTTAGAAAAAGAATTCATCCAAGATTTAATTAATCTGGGATACGAAAATCCGACTCATCTCAAATCAACGGAAGCTATGTTAGTCAATGTGCGTACACAATTACAAGCATTGAATAATATGGTATTTACCGATAACGAATGGGCGCGTTTCCTTGTAGAATATTTAGATAAACCAAGTGATAGTTTAGTCGATAAATCGCGTAAACTTCACGATAACCACATCTACGATTTTGTATTTGATGATGGACACATTCAAAACATCTATTTAGTCGATAAAGAGAATATTACACGTAATAAAGTACAGGTTATCTCACAGGTCGAACAAACAGGTTCGCACGCCAATCGTTACGATGTAACAATTCTGGTCAACGGATTACCGATGATTCAAGTAGAGCTGAAGAAACGTGGCGTAGCCATTCGCGAAGCGTTTAATCAAGTCCATCGTTATTCCAAAGAGAGCTTTAATTCAGATAATTCGCTATTCAAATACTTGCAGTTGTTTGTCATTTCGAATGGAACAGATACACGTTATTTTGCCAATACCGTTACGCGTAACAAAAACAGTTACGATTTCACGATGAATTGGGCAAAAGCAGATAATACCTTAATCAAAGATTTAAAGGATTTTACAGCAACTTTTTTTCAAAAAAACACGTTATTAAATGTCTTACTAACGTATACGGTTTTAGACATCAAAGATACATTATTGGTGATGCGACCTTATCAAATTGCAGCAACCGAACGTATTTTATGGAAAATTAAAAGTGCTTACCAAACCAAAAAATGGTCATCTTTAGAAAGTGGTGGGTACATTTGGCATACTACCGGTTCAGGGAAAACCTTAACCAGTTTCAAAGCTGCTCGTTTAGCGACTAAATTAGATTTTATCGATAAAGTATTTTTCGTGGTAGACCGTAAGGATTTAGACTTTCAGACCATGAAAGAATACCAAAAATTTTCGCCTGATAGTGTCAACGGTTCAAACAGTACAGCAGGTTTAAAACGAAATATCGAAAAAGACGACAACAAAATTATCGTGACAACCATTCAGAAGTTAAACAACTTAATGAAAGGCGATCAAGAGTTGGATATTTACAATAAACAAGTTGTTTTCATATTTGATGAAGCTCACCGTTCACAATTTGGTGAAGCGCAAAAAAACCTAAAAAAGAAATTCAAAAAATATTACCAATTTGGATTTACAGGAACACCAATTTTCCCTGAAAATGCCTTAGGTGCAGAAACCACAGCAAGTGTTTTTGGTTCAGAATTACACGCGTATGTCATTACAGATGCCATCAGAGATGAAAAGGTTTTAAAATTCAAAGTGGATTACCACAATGTTAAACCTCAATTCAAAGGCGTTGAAACAGAAATAGATGAAAAGAAATTGAATGCAGAAGATGCGAAGAAAGCATTTTTACATCCTGCACGTATCAGCGAAATTTCGAAATACATTTTACAGAATTACCGCAATAAAACGCACCGTACAAAAGGCGGAAATAACGGTTTCAATGCGATGTTTGCCGTGAGTAGCGTAGAAGCAGCTAAACATTATTACGAAGAATTAAACCGTCAGCAAATTGACAGTGAAAAACCGTTGAAGATTGCGACGATCTTTTCTTTTGCAGCGAACGAAGAACAATCAGCAATTGGAGAAATCATAGATGAATCATTCGAGCCTTCTGCTTTAAACAGTACAGCAAAAGAATTCTTAACGAAAGCCATCAACGATTACAATAAGATGTTCAAAACAAGTTATGGTGTGGATAGCGATGAATTCCAGAATTACTACCGTGATCTTTCAGAAAGAGTAAAAAATAAAGAAATCGATTTATTAATCGTTGTCGGTATGTTTTTAACTGGATTTGACGCACCAAAATTAAATACCTTATTCGTTGATAAAAACTTACGTTACCATGGTTTAATTCAAGCATTTTCTCGTACCAATCGTATCTTAGATGCAACGAAATCTTTTGGAAATATTGTTACATTCCGCGACTTGGAACAAGCAACGATTGATGCCATCACATTATTTGGAAATAAAAACACGAAGAATGTTGTTTTAGAGAAAAGCTACAAAGAATATTTAGAAGGTTTTACCGACGCTTCAACAGGTGATGCACGTAGAGGATTTATTGAAGTAGTTAACGAATTAAATACAAAATTCCCAAATCCAGATGCAATTGAAAAGGAGAAGGATAAAAAGGAGTTTACAAAATTATTCGGAGAATACTTACGCGTTGAAAATATCTTACAAAACTACGATGAATTCACAAGTCTAAAAGCCTTACAAAGCATTGACCAAAGCGATGCGACTGCTGTAGAAGAATTCAAAGAAATGTACCATGTTTCGGACGATGATTTAGCTGTGATGCAAAAGATTCAGTTGTTACCACAACGAACAGAGCAGGATTATCGTTCGACATATAATGATATTCGTGATTGGTTAAGAAAAGAAAAAGAAGGGAAACAACCAGAAGATGGTGGAATCGATTGGGATGATGTGGTTTTTGAAGTTGATTTATTAAAATCACAAGAGATTAATTTAGATTACATCTTAGAATTGATCTTTGAGCACAATAAGAAAACAAAAGACAAAGCTGAATTAGTAGAAGAAGTAAGCCGAGTAATTCGTGCAAGTATTGGGAATAGAGGAAAAGAATCTTTAGTAGTGGATTTCATTAACGAAACAGATTTAGATACCATTCCAGATAAAGCTTCAGTTATTGATGCGTTCTTTAAATATGCACAAGTAAAACAAAAGGAAGAAGCAACAGAATTAATTGAAGAAGAAAACTTAAATGAGGAAGCAACAAAACGATATATAGAGACTTCATTAAAACGTGAATATGCTACATCAAACGGTACAGAGTTGAATACAATTTTACCCAAAATGAGTCCTTTAAATCCTCAGTACCTTACAAAAAAGCAAACTGTTTTTCAAAAGATAAGTGCCTTCATTGATAAGTTTAAGGGAGTGGGCGGTAGATTATAATTTAGAAAAAAATTAATAATAAAAAATATTAAACAATTTTCTCTTTTTCGGACTTTTACTCAGACTAAAATAAAAATGCTTTCCAATTGGAAAGCATTTTTTTTACATAAACTCCAAAATTTCTTGCTTCATCTTTGTCGGAAACTTTAAGTTATTTTCTTTCAAAAGATCTTTATCAATGGACTCAATTTCTTTAATAATTGAATTAAGTTTCTGGTCATTTAATGCTTCTAACTTCATTTGAATTTTGTACAATCTTAAAGATAATTTCTTTACATTTTTTTCTTCCATAGCTAATTAAAAATTTAATGTTGTTTGAATATTATTCTAAAATTACAAATAATTTTATTTATATAAAAAGTAAAAATTCCATTTTTATAAGAAAGTCTGTTTATCCGAAAATGAATGGTTAAAGATATAGTGTATGTTTAGCGAGAGGATACGGGGCAATTTTGCCCCGTAAATCATATTGTATTGATAATCAATAAAATAACATACACTATAAATAATTTTGTAAACAAAAATGTAACAAGATTTTGTTATAATACTGTAATTTAGTAAATTAACTGTATTAAATAGTGTAACATATGTCTAATGTGGTTCGTGTTGATGTTTCAACAAAGTTAAAACTTGATCGTTTAAAAGAAGATTATAACATCAAAACTTTTGCGGAAGTTGTTGAAAAAATGACTTCATTTATCGTAGAAAATAAATTTGATTTGAATAGAAATTATGCGAATGATTGGCACAATATAATTGAAAAATCAAACGAAAAAAGTTTGAAAAGAATTGAAGATGTAATCAGAATAATTCGAAATATTGAGAAGGAATCTGTCATCCCAATTCGTAATCAAGTTTATGATATGTATCATAACAGTGATGTCAATTTTAAAGCCGAAGTAATCACTGAAGTAAAGAAAGATTTGGAAGTTAATTCTCCTGCGGAACAGGATCTGGAAAAATATAAAATTGAATTAGCGCAGGTTAAAAAAAGCAGAGATTTATATTTTAATGAATTGAATAATTTACGTCCACTAGTAAACGAACTTTTAAATTCTTTAACAACTAAATCTGGTTTAATGGGTTCAAAAGTTGAAGCAACTATAGCACCTGAAAGATTAAATGAACTAAAACAATTAATCAATAAATAATGTACATCAATTTTACCCCACATAAAGCAAACGTGAATAATTCTTCCGCTTCCTCTTGTGCGAATATTTTTGAATATTTAGAAAAGGAAGAGCGTGGCTTTGTTGAAGAAGATTCATTTTTTAAAGAGGAAAATAATGAGTCTATTGGTTTTTTTAATCAAGAAAATATTAACCTTTCTAAAGAATATGTTATCCAAAATATTGATGAAAATAGAGGTAAAAGAGGTGTTAAAGAATCTAATTTTTATATGATAAATATTTCTCCTTCTTACTTAGAACAGAAACATCTTATAAAAAGAGTTGATCAATTTTTAGAAGAAAAAATTATTAATGAAAAACTTAAATTATCAGAAAAAGATTTAATTGCAGCTCGTGATGTGATGATGCGTGATCTTCTTATGAATTACAGCCGGGAAGTGATGAAAGAGTATGCAAATAATTTCAATAGGGAAATTAATGGAAAAAAATTATCTGAAAATGATTTGATGTATTATGGTAGAGTTGAGACGAGGCGCACGTATAATTTTAGAGATAAAAATGTTATCGAAAATAAAAAAATATTAGATAAAATAAACAAAACATCAGATAGAAACGAAATAAAAAAACTTCAAGAATCTTTACAAAAAGATTATTTTACTGGTGATGTTATTAAAGAAGGATCTCCTAAAGGTGGATTTAACTATCATGTGCATATTGTTGTTTCTCGTCATGATAATACCAATGATTCAAGAAATAAAATAAGTCTTTCTCCAATGACTCAATACCGTTCTCAAAATTCTAAATTGAATAATCAAGTAAATAAAACAATTGGTTTTAATCGGGATGTATTCTTTGAAAGCGCTGAAAAAAGTTTTGATCAATATTTTAATTACAGAAGAGATTATTCGAAATCTTATGAAGCACATAAAAAAAAGGCAAGAACAAAAGGAATTCGTGAATTAACTAAACAGGGGATTGCAAACAGTGTTAAAAAAGAACTGAGTAATTATGCCGGAATAACTATTTCAAATCCTTCAAATCTTATTAAAATGCAATTGTCACAGACATTAGGAATAAAAATTCCTACTCATTTAAAAATACCAACCAACCCAGTACAATTAACACTTAAAGTTGCCAAGACTGTTGCTAAAACTATTGAAAAAGGTTACGGAATGTAAATTACTATTGCTATGGAATATTTCTCTAATTTAACTACCGAAAATAAATTTATTGTATTGATAATGATTGTCATTTCAATAATAGGATTTATTTTATTTTTCCGAAAAGGATTTTTATACAAACTAATAGGTTTTCTAATAACTTTAGGTATCATTAGCCTTTATCTATATTTTTTTAAACAGAATTATTTGTTTATTTCTCTCTTGGTTTTACCACCATTTTTAATTGGATTATTGTCATCCTTTTTTAAATCGAAGCCAGAGGAAGCCGATCCAAAAAAAGTTTATTTTCCGGCCAATAAAAGTAATATTTATATCCCCAATGTAAATACAGGTGTATTTATAGTTGCTGGAGCGGGATCAGGAAAAACGGAAAGTCCTATTTATTATTTAATGAAACATTTTGCAGAACATCAATTTACTGGTGTTATCTATGATTATAAAAACGGGGAATTATCTGAAATAGCTTTTGGACTATTTGGGGATCGTTTAAAAGCCATTTCTTTGCATAATGTAAATTATTCCTATCGTATCAATCCAATTGCTCCACAGTATATAGAAAACGAAATAGATATAGAAAACATATCAAAATCTATTTTATTAAATTTAAAAGGAAAAGATGAAAAGGAAGATTTCTTTTATTCAGCCGGAGCAGGTTTGTTCGCAGCAATTATTTTAAAATTACGCACCTATCATCCTGAATATTGTACTTTACCCCATGCGGTTGCATTTTTTTTAAGCTTGGAAGAGTTACTGAATGCTGATGAGCAAGAAAATACACAGCCATTTAAACCTTTGGTAGATTGGTTAAAAACCGACCCAAGAGTTATGAGCCAGGCATCTGCTTTTTTGATGGGTATTCAATCTACTCGACAAACAGCTGCTGTATTAGCTTCGCTAGCTTCTTTACTGCGTAAAATAGTTAATCTTGAGGCTTTTTATATTTTGTCTGGAAACGAAATAGATTTGAATGTAAACGATCCTGAAATTGATATTGTTTTATCGGTTATTAATGAACCCAAAAATGCTTCTGCATTAACGCCACTATTAGCAGCTATATTACAAACAACAACTTCACAAATGATGCAACGCAATAGGAAACAAAGTTTTGTATTATTAGACGAAGCACCTACGGTTAAGCTTTTAAATATGGCAAAAATACCTGCTACCATGAGAAGTTTTGGTGTAAGTACAGTTTACGCCATACAAGACATTTCGCAAGGATATGTACAGTACGGGCGTGATGATTTCCGTGAGATTACTTCCAACCTGGGAACTCAAATCCTAGGTAAATCTAATGATCCCGATACGGCTAAATTCAACGAACAATATTTTGAATTGGTAAAAGAAAAACAAGTTTCTAAAAACTTAAAAGGTGGTTCAGATTTATTTGGGTCTACAAATTCGAGAACCATTTCTCAACGTGAAGTTTCTAAAGTCCGGGCTTTTGAATTTACCCAATTTAAAGTAGGTCAATTTGCATTTATTAGCGGTGGGAAATCTCAAGTAATAAAATTCAAAAAAGCAGATATAAATAAACCTCATTTGAATCGTGTAAGAACGGTTTCTAAAGAAGATTTGGAATTACATTTTCAAAAAATATTTGATGATGTGAAGAATTTATTTTAAAGTTTTCAGGAAAAAGCTGTATTGCCTGAATACTAAGCTTTTATAAAGATTATCAAAAAAGTCAGGTAACGATTTGGTAACGGTGCTTACTGCATTGCTTTTCAATATGTTTCCGTTCGCTCAATACAAATATACAACATTCTTGTTAAGCTTAGTAAAAAAGCAAAATACATAATTAACATGTTTTTAGTTGCTGTTTGTAGATTTTGGTGAAAGTGACCAGTGTAAATGAGGTTTAAAAGACGGTCAAAAATTTGTAACTGAAGTACAAAATTTATGGTTCGTCGATAACTTGGTGCCAATTACTCATCTTTAGGGTCTACTTCTTATTGCGTACTTGGCAACACGTTAGTTATTTGTGCACAGCGGTTAATTTTCTTCTTAATCGATAATAAAAACTACAGCAATCACAAAGGAAATAATGACTAAATAAAATTAGAAACGAAATGTGCACTAAAAAAACTGTCTTTTTTAAGGCAGTTTTTTGGAATTTCAATTGAGTTTAAAATTATACCCCACTCCCACTGCTATTGGCAACAATTCTGTTTGCAGTGTAACACGATAATCATTTTTAATGGCATCATAATTGTCCATAAATTTCTGCGATCTAAAAGGAACAAATAATCCAGCACTTAATTTATTGCCTTTTTTACCCATTTTAATATCTACATTAAGACCTGCGGTAAAACCATAAGAGATCATATCGTATTCAGGAGCCCCACTTATCTTAGAGCCGCCATTATATCCATAAAAAACCATGGGGTTAACAGACACCTTTTTATCGGGCATAATTTTATATGTTGCACCAACATTCCAGCCAACATTTAGTATGTTATACCCTAAACTTCCAAATATACCGACATGTTTTACAGGCATGTATTCAATTTTAGCACCAATTCCGCCATAATCGAATCCCAAGCCTAATCCTAAATATACTTGATTTTCTTCTTGTGCAAATACCTTAGGCACCGCAATAATTGATACGACTCCAACGACGATCATTTTGATAATTTTTTTCACGTTATTTACTTTATTTGTTATTTTAATTTTAACCTGTCACAGGTTATCTAAAACCATCACCTATATTTATAAAGTGCTTGTGTAGGATTACTTAATGACATTGGATCCGCGTTTGCGAACATAGGATGAAATTGATTATAAAATTAAAACTTGGTGTAATCTTTCTTATAATCATTTAATTTTAACTATTCTACCATGCAATGCATAAAGTAAATATGACCCATAACAATTTTACTGCCCAGTATACACCACTTCCCAATTCAAACGTTGTAAATCTTCTAAAGTTAACTGATAATAGTGCATAACAGGAATCGTATAATTGACATCTTCACAAGGAATGTCATAATCTCGCATACTATCATAGACATCAGCATCAAATATTAAAAACTGAATAAATGGTATATATTTAAAATCATCTTCCCAACTTTTGTCTCTGTCAGCATTTGCTGATTCAAACATACGACTTGAATTTGTTTCGATAGGAAGATCTGGCAATCTACAACGCCATAAGGTATCTACGTGGGTAATCTTTGAACTATGTACTACTTGAACAGTAATTTTAGCATCTGATTTATTTACAATGGTAATAAATTGATGTCCATCGTCGTCTGGGTTACAGCTATAGAACAACATAGTAATTGCAATAGCAAAAAATAGTATATTAAAATATTTCATAATTCATTATTTTATAAAAGTGAAATTGCAATTAGCACTAAAAGTGGCGAGCCAACATCCCAAAATTTAATAATACCGCCTGTTGTGGGGAAAGTTAAAGGAACGGATACTATCCGTTCCTTTAACTTTAATTGCCATCGTAAACCAATTCCCAATTTATAGCATTTAATTCATCTAATGTAAAACTATAACGTTTATCGTATAAATTTTGTTCTTGAATTTCTTCCAAGGAATGATCATTAATAGTTGATTCCTTAAAAAGGAATATGTAGAGGCTTTCATTCTTTTCAAAATGATAGTGATAGATATTTATTTCTTTTGCATTATCAACTATTAATTGTTGTGCTTTTAGCCTATTGAAATTAATATCAGTAGTGTTTAATATATTGATAGAAAAATCTTCATAATAGTAAAAAGGTTCGTTACTACTATTTTTTATTAATAGTTTGCCTGCTAAAATTTCATCATTAGAAGTAGGGCAAGCTTGCAGCAATCCCATAGTAATAAAGAGTATTAAAAATTTAAAATACTTCATAATCCATTATTTAAGTTTTTATAAAAGATATGGGAATAAAGTTAAGGCTAAAACCGGTAGTGCAATATCCCAAAATTTAATAATGCCACCTGTTGTTGAGAAAATTAAAGGAACGGACTATATCCGCTCCTTTATAAATTTAGTTACCATCGTACACCAACTCCCAATTCATTGTGTTTAAATCTTCCAAAGTAAAAGCATATTTTTTATACAAATGTTGTTCTTGAATTTCTTCCCATGAATAATCATTAATCGCTGAGTCATTAAAAATAAAGAAATAAAACTTTTCTTTGTCATCCATTTGACCGTCAAATAAAGAAAATACTTTCTCTTGATTAGGATTAATATTTATATCCCTAATAGTAGAATAATTTATTTCATTTATTTTCACTTCATATTTAGAAATAGATTCATATACATAAATTGGTGTATCTGTCTTATTTATTAACCGGAATTTTGCTACCACAATCCCATCATCTTCACCTGGACACCCTTGAACTATTCCCATGGTAATAAATAATATAAAAAATTTAAAATATTTCATAATTCATTATTTAAGTTTTTATAAAAGATACGGAAATAAAGTTAATGCTAAAACTGGAAATGCAATATCCCAGAATTTAATGATACCACCGGTCGTGGGATTAGCACCTCCTTGATTTCTTTCACCCCTACGAGGGTTTATATATGTAGTAGTTCCACCATTTTTAAACACATCGTATTCAAAATCGCCGTAATGGCTTTCAAAATGTTTGCCTCCCAAACGGCTTGCGTGTACTTCGTACCAGCGGTTTTCATGTGAGCTACTTCCGCTACTTCCCATACTTGGTAAGCCAATAACAGGTAAATAAAATGGACCAAAATAACCGCCTTGTATAAAATGCCCGTATTCATGCACAAACAAATGGTCGTGGTAATCGGCTTTAAAGCCTCTTGGTCCGTTTATGTAGCCACCTAAAGTAAAGGCATCGTTATCTCTTGTAGTATCTAATGCAATAGCTCCGTCTAAATAGGTGACATCATTTACTGTTCCTGCTAAATTAAATGCATGCGATACAACATTACCTACAAGTGAATTTACATGACTCCATGGGCTCCATTTGTTCAACAATTGTCCAAAATTACCTTGAAACATACCTGAGTCAATTTTCCACGCCATGCGTGTTTGGTGCCAATCATAATCGCTAAAATTAACGCCGTGCTGTACAAATTCTTTAATTGCGTTAAATATGGCAGTGAGAGCAGTAAGGGCAATCTCACCGCTTTCGTCGGTATATTTTAACGGATTATTCATTACATACCCATAACGGTTATAATTTTGAGGATTACTTGGATCTTGTACAAAATTATCAGGTGCTAAAAAGCGGTGTAATTTGGCATCATATAAACGAGCATTCATGTTAATTAAACCCACTTCTTGCAAATGTTCGTGCCCTGTATATCCTCTTTCTAAAAACGTTAATTTATTTAAATTATTGTTTTGTCCGTCTTCTACCAAAAGAACATTACCCCAAGCATCAAAATGTCGTTTTTCTACAATAGCTCCCACATTGTTTGTTATAGCTAATATACTACCTAAATAATCGCGGTGCAAATAATATAATGCATTGTTATTGTTTTCTTTACGCTGTAAAATATTTGCAGAATAAGCATCGCCATCTACAAATATATTTTACTATTTATTTGATGAATTCACAGAAATGGTAACCAGTACTCATTGAATCTGGTTACCAGTCTTATCATAAGTGAATTTAAATATATGTTTTCTAAACAAGGGTAACAAGTAAAACTTGCTGGTTTATAATTTCAACTGAATGACAAATTTTAGAATTTTAAATGAAATTACACGATACCTTAAGTGTCGAAAGTGTTAAAGTTTAGTGAGCTACTTTTTCGCAAAAATTTAACGAAAACGATACTTCAGCTATCGTGCTGTAAAATATTTATGTCTTTAATTTGTGATCATACTATTTTCTAAAAAAACTTATGATAAGGGATCTACTAATTCATATTTATAAAATGACAGAAGTTCGTATCAAGAGATTATAAAATAAATCGAATAAATGATTTTTAAACTAAAACGCATTCCATCCAATCATATTATTAAATAATTTGTTGTTGTGAGCTCCCCCAAAAAAAGTACAGTTTAAAACGAGAAAAATTATTAATTTTAAACTAAACTGTAATTATGAAGAGTAGTAAATTTAGTCCCACTCAAATCTCGAAGATCCTTCAAGAATTTGAATCTGGAAAAGATATTAATACAATTGTTAGAGAACATGGAGTTAGCAAAGCTACGTTTTATAAGTGGCGTCAACGCTACGGCGGCATGGAAGCAAGTGAATTAAAGAAAATGAAAGCTCTTGAAGAAGAAAACGCCAAACTCAAACGGATGTATGCTGATTTGGCTTTAGAATTAGATATGGCTAAATACATCATTGAAAAAAAGCTTTAAAGCCTTGCCATAAAAGAGCTATCATAAAAGATGTTTTGACCAAATATCCAAAAGGTAAAAGCAAGGCTTGCCGTATTTTACAGACTAGTCGAAGTAGCTTGGAGTATCAATCCATCAAAAATGATTCTGATTTAATCCAGCGATTAGAGCAATTTGCCCAAGACCATCCAAGAGAAGGTTTTTGGAAATGTTATTATCGCCTTCGTAATGATGGATACAAAGTAAATCATAAACGATTGCATAGGGTTTACAAACAGATTGGTCTTCCTCATCGTAGAAAGACTAAAAAACGCTTACCGCAGCGAGTTAAAGAAACTATTGAAATTCCTGAAAGTTTTACCCATACTTGGAGTATTGATTTTATGAGCGATAGTTTAACCAACGGAAGAAAGTTCAGAAGTTTTAATGTTATTGATGATTTTAATAGAGAAGTATTATTTATAGAAACTGATTATTCACTCAAAAGCAGCAGAGTCATTTGGGTTTTAAAACACCTTGTAAATAAACACGGAAAGCCAAAACGAATACGAATGGATAATGGACCTGAATTTATTGCTAAATTAGCACAGGATTGGAGCCAGGTTATGGAAATTGAATTTAAATACACCCAACCAGGTAAGCCAACACAAAACGCTTTAATAGAGCGTTTTAATAAAAGTTATCGTGAAAACGTACTCGATGCATATTTGTTCGATAGCATGGACCAAGTCAGAGAAATAAGCGATCAATGGGTAGAAGATTATAATTACCACAGACCACACGATGCCTTAGGAGGAGTTAGCCCGGTGAACTATAAAATAAAGAAAGAAAAAACAGTTGAAGGACTTCGTTCCGCTACGGCTACGCCTTCGCATCACTTAGTCCTTCAACTGTGATAAACTATGTATCTTGTATAATTATAACCTGTACTAAAAAGGGGAAGCCTACATTGTCAAACAGCCAATAAAATATTTTATTGTAATATTATATTAAATACCCATGAAATTTATATTAATTACTCTTTCTAAAATAATCCTGCTTTTACTTTGCGTAACAGGATTTGCCCAGCAACCTGCAAATTTTGGTTTCGAAATTCTTTCTCCAACCGACCCAGTACCACAATATTGGCAGGCAATGGGAACAGATTTTAAAGTTTTCCCAGATTCCATTCATAAAGTGTCAGGAAAGTACTCTGTATCTGTAAAATATATGTCAGACGAAGGGAAATTTGGAAGTATCGTCAATCAATTTCCAAATAAATACAACGGAAAGAAGATAACTTTGGAAGGGTATATAAAAACCAAAGAGATAAAAGATGTTACTGCCGGACTTTTTATCCGTTTGAACAGAGGGCAAACAATGGTTGCTGTGGATACCATGGCCGGACGTGAAGTTAAAGGGACTACAGATTGGCAAAAATATTCAACAACTATTGATCTTAAAGAGGCTGATTATATTTATGTTGCTGGTTTTGTAAAAGGACAAGGTCAGGCTTGGTTTGATGATTTTAAAGTTTTAATCGATGATAAACCGCTTCTTGATTTTGAAACGATGTCTAAAGAATCGTTTAAAGCAAATACAGACCACGAATTTGATGAAAGCTCTAAGTTTAGTATTGAAAATCTTAGCACTCAGGAAATAGATAATCTATACGCACTGAGCAAAGCGTGGGGACAATTAAAATACACGAATACCAAAGTAGCTAAAGGCGAATACAATTGGGATTATGAATTATTCCGAGCGCTACCAATGATTAAGGAAAAAGATTTTAATAACAAATTAAATGAGTGGGTTATACGTTACGGGGAAAACCAAAATAGTATTCCTCAAAATAATTATTATCTTTATTTTTACCCAAACATAGGCAATCCTATTTTTCAAAACGAAAAGGAATATAAAGAAATGGATTTTTCCGACGATGGTTACCGTCTTTTGGCATTATTTCGTTATTGGAATATGATTGAATACTTTTTTCCGTACAAGCATCTGATTAAGAAAGATTGGAATGAGGTTTTAAAGCAGTACATCCCTGAAATTTTAGAAGCTAACAACGAACTTTCATATCAATTAACATTGATGAAACTACTGGCGGAAGTTGAAGATTCGCATGCAGGGTTTTATAACCCGTCAAAGGTTGTAGTAAATGAAAGAGGAATACAAGCACCTCCTTTACAAATTAAATTTATTGAAAACAAAGCCGTTATTACTCAAATTGCTGATTCATTTCCGCAATTATCAAACATAAATATTGGCGACGAAATAATTGCAATTGATGGTAAAAAAACACAAGAATTCATAAAAGAAATAGAGAAATACATTTCGGCTTCTAATTATGCAACAAAGCTTAGAAATACTACCTACCGACTTTTGACAACCAATCAGGAAGAAATAAAGCTTACATTGTCAAATGAAGAGGGAGTATATGAAATGACTGTCCCTACTATGTTTGTATTAGAAATGTACGATTTGTTTGCTACTGAAAAACCTTCACATAAAGAACTAGAGAATAACATCGGATATATTTATCCTGAATCCTTAAAGCAAGGCGAAATTACAAAAATAATGACTTCTTTCATGAATAAAAAAGGAATTGTAGTCGATTTACGATGTTATCCTTCAGACTTTATTGTGTTTAGCATGGGAAATTTATTAATGCCGCAACCAACCGCGTTTGTAAAATTTAAAAATCACAATCAAAAAGAGTTAGATGGTTTTTATATGAGCGATCCTTTAGAAGTTGGCATTGATTTTCCGGATTATTACAAAGGTAAAATTGCCATTTTGGTAAATGAAGAAACACAGAGCCAAGCCGAATATACAGCAATGGCATTTCAGGTAGCACCAAAAGCAAGGGTGTTTGGCAGTCAAACAGCTGGGGCTGATGGCAATGTTTCTGAAATTATATTGCCCGGAGGATTTAAAACCTACATGACGGGAATTGGTGTTTATTATCCGGACGGTACAGAAACCCAACAGATTGGAATCAGAATCGATGAACCTGTCAAACCAACTATTCAGTCGTTTAGAGAAGGTAGAGATATAGTACTTGAAAAGGCTTTGGAATATTTGAAATAACTGTAATCGGTAGAACCCTTCCACATAGAAATTAAAACCAAAACAATAGTAATGAATAAAATTTTAAACAAGAGTATCACATTATTTTTCACAATGTGTTTTATTTTAAGCACTAGTTCTTCTTTCTCGCAAGAATTAACAAAAGAAGACAACGATCTATTATTTAGCGATATAGGTCAAAAACAAATTGTTGCCTTGGGTGATGCTACACATACCGATTATACAGCAAGTAAATTTAGGGTTGATCTTATAAAGGAGTTGGTTGAAAAGTATAATTTCAGCATCATCGGTATTGAATCAAACCTTTTCGAAGTGTATAAAGCTTTTGAATCTTTTAAAATAAACGGGAATATAGCAGATATGAATAGTTCATTATATTATGTGGTAAGAAGTAATGAATTAGATAAATTATTTTATTATCTTAAAGAACAAAATGAGAAAGGCAATAATGTAAAGGTTTATGGTTTTGATCCAAATTTTTCGGGAGACAATACACATGAAACGTTTACAAAGGCAATTCAGGCGAATTTGAATCATGTAGAAATGGAATGTAAAGACATATCACCTGAAGATTTTTCAAAACATTTTAAAAAACTAAGGCCTACCAATCTAAAAGCCTTGTTACGTACTAAGAAAGATTACAGAATAGTTCATGATTATTTAACCTGTTACCTTGATAATGTTACGATTACTGATGAAAACGAGTATTTTAACAACTCTTTATTAAAAATCAAAACATCATTAGGAAATAAATTAGAAGGAAAAAAATCTAATATTACAAACTCTCATATAATTAGAGACTCCGTAATGTTTGAAAATATCGTTTACTTAAAAAATAAGTATCCTAACGAGAAAATGATTTTGTTCGGTTCATCATCTCACTTCATTAAAAGTCCAAAAGCAATCAACTTAAAATTTATGCAAAATAGTGGGTGGATATCTTTAGGAGAAAGATTATCTAATAAATTCCACGACGATTACTTTTTTATTGCCTATACAGGAGTATCCGGAAACACAAGAGGTTTTCATGGTAAAAAGAAAAAATTGAAAGAGTTAATACCTAATTCTATTGAAAATATGGTAGATGAAAAGTACAATGCTAATACCGAAATTATGTATTTAAGTAAAAATCGAGATAAAACCATCTTAGACAAAGCTATTTATTCACGCTTTTTAGGCAATACTTTTTTAGAAATGGAGATTAGTAGCACTTTGGATGGTTTGTTCTTTATAAGAAATAGTAATCTTGAATAACTATTAAAAATAGATAAATAAAAGAGGAAGCCGAAAATCGTACAGAGTAGACAAAAATTAATAATGTTTTATTATGAAAAAATTGTAGAAATTTCTTTTCATTAGATATTCCGATCCTGATTCACATTTACGTATTCGTTTTAAGTTCTAAAAATGGACTATTTATCGGCTGTTATAAAATGATGCATGGGTTAACTATGCCATCTTACACTTGGTTTAACGACTACTTTATCAATTTCGAGATATTTTTTACAGAGCAAATAATGGAATTAAAGAATAGGAATTAATAAAGAAATAGTGGTATTGGTGTTTTTTGTATTGATATCTATCTGACCTTTTAACACGGATAAACGATCTTTTATACTAGTAAGACCTAAACCTGTTTTTACCTGATTGTTTCTAAAACCAATGCCATCGTCGTGTACACGGATGATTAACGAGTTCTCTTTTTCTAGCATAAAAACAAAGCATTTTTTTGCTTGGCTGTGCTTGTTTACGTTTTGCAGCAGTTCCTGAATAATCAGATAAATGTTTGTTTTTTCTTTGATATTAAAGCGCTCCCATTTAATGTTTTTAGTAATAGAACAATTAAAAACGGTGCCAAAAGTGTTTTTCTGACCTAAGACTAGATTTTCTATAACTAAGGAAAAGTCTTGCTGTTGTTGAAAAATATTCTGATGTAAATTATGAGAAACTTCTCTAATCTGTGATTCCGTTTTTTGGAGTTCTTCAATTAATTGACTTTTTTTCAATACATTATCTATTTGCAACTCTTCCAGATTAATACGCGTTGTAAAAAGGCGGTTTAAAACACCGTCGTGCAAATCTTTTGCAATACGGTCCTGTTCACGAGATTTGGCTTGTGCGGTAACAGTTTGTTGCTGTAATAAAAGTTCTTGTATCTGTTGTATGTTGTTTTGCTCTTTTTGTTGATACATCAATTCTCTATTCTTGATTTTAAGACGAAATGATATTAAAATTAATATAGCAAAGAGAGAAACGAACATCACCCCACCAAGTAAGTAATTGTTTCTTTTGCTGAGTACAGTGTTTTGTTCTTCTATCTCATCGGTTTCGTAAGCAATTCGTGCAAATTTATTTCGGGTAGCTTTTTCTAATTCATACAAACTATCTTTTACTTTACGGTATTTTTCAGTGTATAAAAGCTGGTTTTTTTTATCGTTTACTGACAAAAGTTCTAAACTTTGTAAGAGATCGTAATTGCTATGATATTTAACAGACAAAACGTAGGCTTCATTAAAATTTCTTACAGCATTTATTGTATCTTTTTCAGTTAGTAAATATTCTCCGATAACAATTTTACTGCCAATTATTCCCTGTTTGTGATCTATCTCTTCCCGTATCCTCAATGAAGTATTCAGTAGAGAATCAATAATTTGTTTATTATTCGATGAATATATATTGTTTTTTGCAAAGTTATTAAGCAACATAGCATGTAGCTTTGGATACTTTTCGACATATTCTTGTGACAGCGCTTTATCCAGATACTCTTTCGCTCTTATATAGTCCTTTGTTTCAATATAGAAATTACCTAGATTATTATAAAATGACAACCATGACCTTTGAAGTCTGTCTGAAGGATACCCTTCTTTTCCTAGCTGGTTTAATAAAAAAGGTATTTTATTGTAATACTTTAGAGCTTCATCATATTCTCTAAGATCCTTTAAGTTTAATGCCATTCTTACCGTGGCTTCATAAATTAATTGGGTGTTTTTTAATTTATTTAAAATATCAAGAGCACGTATTGTTTGTACTTCGCTTTCGGTAGAAATTCCCATATTATACAAAATCCCGGCTTTATAGGAAATCATTCGTGCCCAATTCAAACTGTCACTTATTGTAAGACGATATAGCTTTTCTGCCTTTGTGTAGTATAAAAATGCACTGTCTAATTTTTCTTGGTTATCATAGACATCTCCCATATACCAATATACTTTTGCCTGATGTAAGGTATCTTTCTTTTTTGTTGCTCTTTGAAAGACTTCTTTTAAAGTCTGTTTTGATTCTACAAACAACCCTCTATTTTCATATTCACTGGCAACCTCAAATAACTTTTCTCTGCCTAAAGAATCGTTGGGAGCCTGCAGCCTTAGACTGTAAATACTATCTACGGACTGTCTATCTAAATTTTCAGAAGAAGAATCAGTAACTCCCTGTTGTTTTTCACAAGAAAAACACAACAAACAAGCAAGAATTAAAAAAATTTGTTTTATACCCATTGATTAATTAGAATTTCAACAAATATAATATAGAAAAAAGTGTTGATTTACGGAATATTAACCGTTCTAAGTATTCGTTAATTGCTGACAATCATAGATTTTTCTATTTCTGACACCTTTGAAGTTAAATAATACCCCTCAAAAGTATAAAGTTAAGCTTTAGCTTTAACAAAATCAAAAATAATCTTAAATTGTACCCTAAATTATTTCAGATAAGATTAGAACGCAATGAACATTTTATTGGTAGATGATCATATCATGACTTTACAGGGATATGAAACATTTATTGGCAAGCTTGGCGCACAAGTTTCGAAGGCACTTACTTGTAAAGATGTGTATGATTTAGTGTTAGCGGGAACCATTTTTGATGTTGCCGTTATAGATTACAATATTCCACTTTATCCAGCACAGGAACTATATTCGGGCGCCGACTGTGCGGTCTTTATTAAAAAATATATGCCAAAGTGCAAAATAGTACTTGTTACAGCGCATACTGAAGTTATTGACCTTTACACAATGTATAAAAAAGCACAACCAAATGCATTGATAGTAAAAGGAGATTTTAATGTTGCAAAATTTAAAGCTATCGTACATTCAAAAGAAAAAAAGGATACCTATCTAAGTCCTCGTGCGCAAGAGGCTATTACATTAGGAAAGATGAAAGTGGAATTACTAACGGATACCAATGTAGAAATCCTAATGTACTTGTCTAAAGGTTATAAAATAAACGAACTTACTGATATTATCGAGCTGTCTAAAAGTGCAATCCAAAAAAGAATCGCGAAAATGCAAGCAGAATTTAATGTGACAGACACGCAAAGCCTCGTAAAGATTATGTACGAATTAGATTATTTCTGATGTGAGTATAAAAATGAGATATTTAATTAAGAATATGCCGTCTATTACATAATTCACAATTTTGGGTTTTGGATTCGTACCTACGTACGAGAAAGGAAGTAAAAATCAATACCAACTCATTGTATCGGAAAAAGCATGGAAGAAACTAAAAGAACGACTTAAAACAATCACCCGAAAAACCACACCA
>SMEI01000035.1_pt1 | contig 30457 bp, 33 predicted proteins | sample 2456321 | NCBI WGS metagenome assembly SMEI01 (sample SAMN10132588, study PRJNA489261) | soil metagenome | isolation source: day1 control-silt loam soil ammended with composted manure from dairy cow... | place: USA | collected 2015-05-01
TTGAACGGCCTAATGCCATTGCTGCAGAAAGCCCTGCATAACTCCCGCCTATGATGATTACATCAAATTCTTTATTATCTTTCATATTGTCAAATTTTGGAAAAGCTGTTAATGGAAAAGGTAAAGCCAATGCGGTTAAAGCAAGCCCTCCTTGTTTGATGATTTCGCGTCTGGTTATTTTATTGCTCATTTTATATATCTTTTGGAAAAGGGTCTTTAAACTTTATGTTATCATCAAACATATATTGTTCATCATACTGCAACAAGCATTTTTCCAAATCGGCAACCATCTTTTCCTTATCAATGTCCTGCCCGATAAAAACCAGCTCGTTCATTCGGTCTCCCCATTGCTTGCTCCACCGCTCTTCTATCACATCCTGATTGTGAACAAAAGAGGCATATTTCATTCGTTCGTTAAACAGCATACTGCACCACCAAACGCCTGCTCTTTCTATGCGGGACGAACCGCCTGCCTGCGAAAAATTAATTGCATCATTGGGACGTGAAGCCAACCAAAACAAACCTTTGGCTCTGATAATCCCGCTTGGATATTGTTCATTTAGATATTCCCAAAACCTTTCGGGGTGGAACGGCTTTTGATTTCTAAAAACAAAAGAACTTATTCCATATTCATCCGTTTCGGGTGTATGGTGTTCTGCTTCTAATTCTTTCTGCCAACCAGCCGAATTTTCTGCTTCTTCAAAGTCAAAAAGTTTGGTGTTCAAAATTTCAGATGGTTTGACTTTTCCGAATTCGGAAGTAATGATTTTCGCACCCGGATTCAATTTGTGGATGGCAGCTTTTAATAACCCAACAGTAGCTGCATCTACCAAATCAGTTTTGTTCAGGATAATGACGTTGGCAAATTCAATCTGGTCGGTCAGTAAATTCACGATTGTCCTGTAATCTCCCTCCATATCGGTCAGGTTACGGTCTTGCAAGAGTTCGTTTGTACCGAAATCTTTGAAGAAATTAAAGCAATCCACTACCGTAACCATTGTGTCAATAAAGCTGAAACGCGAAAGGTCAATTCCGTTTTCTTCATCTACATAAGAGAATGTTTGAGCAACAGGAACAGGCTCGCTGATACCGGTGCTTTCAATCAGCAGATAGTCAAAACGTTTTTCTTTAGCCAGTTTTTCCACTTCTACCATCAAATCTTCCCGAAGTGTACAACAGATACAGCCGTTGCTCATTTCCACTAATTTTTCTTCTGTTCGTGAAAGGGTATTTTGGTTTTCTACCAATCTTGCATCCACGTTTACTTCGCTCATATCGTTTACGATAACGGCTACTTTCAGCCCGTCTTTGTTATGCAAAACGTGGTTGAGCAGGGTTGTTTTTCCTGCTCCGAGAAAACCGCTCAAAACGGTAACGGGAAGTTTTTTGTTTGTCATTTATACGATATTCTATGATGGTTAAAATTGATAAGATGCCCGACAATTAATCCAAAAGCACCGATATACATTGCAGGGTTATGCCAGTGAAACAGAATATGAACGATTACAGAAAAAGAAATAAGAACAACTGAGCTCCATAATATACACTTCAGTAAAAGCGAATGGCTGTTCTTTGTTGTTTTATACACACTCCATATTCCTATCAGTAAAAAGGCAAGGTCTATATAAGGATTGTGCGAAATTCCGATTGGAATAAAAATGAGTAACGGAAATACAACGCAATGTATCATGCACAAAAAGGCAGCGGACATTCCTATCAGGTCATATTTTTTTGTAGTTTCTTTTAATGACATTGTTTTTTATTTTTCTTTTTTAATAATAATTGCTTGCTCAATAGTGTAAATCCAGTCGTCCGGATTGGTTTCGTTACTGGTAAAAACCCCTTGTATCGTTAAATAAGTATCCGTTGCCAAACGTGGGATCTCTCCTTTGAAATTTAGCCCGGCAATGGTTTCAGCACCGCCCACGCCACAAAAGAAACAAGATGCCATTACGTTTTTACTTAAAACATAGGTTTCATCATCCATGGGGATAATATAACCGCTAAGCTGTATAGTTTTGCCTTTTTTTTGGCGGAGGTTTTCAGTTAAAACCGGATAAAGCATCAGTCCGTAGAAAGCGTCGTCTTTCTCTGTAAAATCTATATTTTCAAGTATAGACCACGTAAGTTGATAGGATTCTGTATAGCTTTCAATATCCGTATGATTTTCTTTTTCTGTTATTTGTTGTTTTTGAATATTTTTTCCGAATGTTTTCGGACGTTGAGCGATATTATTGCTTAATCCGATATACAACAGAAAAGTTGATAATATGATAATAAGTAAATGGATTGTGGATAATCTTTTTTTAAGAGCCATAATAAATACATGATATACAGAGCGCAACCATTAAATAAAAAACCGGTTATGTTTAATCTAATTATGAAAAAAGAGGTGAAAATGTTAAACTAATTCTACATAACCGGCATCATTTATTTTTTATCGTTTATTACAGCATTATGTATGCTGAACAGCCAGTCATCTTTATCTTTGTCGTTATAAAAAAATGTTCCTTCCAATGTAACAAAAGTATCCGTTGTTAAGCGGGGGGGGGTTGCCTTTAAACTCAATCCCCATAATAGTCTCAACCCCTGCAGTACTACAAAAAAAACAGTGCGAGAATACATTTTTGCTAAGAACATACGATTTAGCATCGACAGAAATAATAAAACCGCTGATTTTTATTTCTCTTCCGTGCAACGACTCTTTGATAACGTTACTGTAATTAGACATAACCTGCAGGCTTTTGCTGATATTGCCTAATTGATCCCACATAATTTCGACACGAGATTGTTTCTGAAAATCTATATTTTTTGAATTGTTCGTTTCAGAACTAAAACTCATTAGGAAAACAGCCGTTCCTAAATATAACCCTATAATTGATTTTTTAAGCATTTGCCAATGTTTTTGAAATATTTAATGAATAGGCTTTTACTGCCGGAATAAGAGCTGCGATGATACCCACGGCTAATGTTGCTCCAAAAAGTGCCCCTTCCTTTTTCCACATAAATTCAAACGGATTAAATGCCATTTTAAATTCTGCTTCTGCCGAAACCGACAGGAAATATAGTCCTATTCTGCCAAAGACAATACCAAGGACAAACCCGATAATACATAACAAGATACTTTCCAGAAGTACCAGCCACAACAGCTGAAATTTTGAAGCGCCTGAAATACGTAACAAAGCAAACTCGTACTGACGTTCTTTAAGTGTGTTGTATAATGCAACAAAGATGCTTATCCCCGATATGAGCATTATACCATAAGCAAGATATTTCAGGGCAGAAATTCCAACTCCAAACAACGTAAACAATCTGTTTACTTCTATTGCCGGAGATGCCGCCTGCATTTCAGTATTCTGAGGAACAATCCGCTGCCAGGTCATCTTTGCCATATTGTTACGCATTTTCAAAAGCACTGCCGTAATTTCTTTTTCTTTATGTTCCAATACTTCATCGTTATTGTGGTCGTGATGCTCGTGTTCGTGCATATGCCACACCGATTCAATAGTACATAATATCAACTGGTCGGCAACTTTGCCCGATGATTCTAAAATACCGACAACTTTATAGGCGTGGTCATCGTGAACTTCTCCTTCTTCCGTATCTCCGTGGGTTCCGAAAAATGTATCTCCTATCTTTAAGCCGGCTTTTAAGGCAATATCAGCCCCGATAATTACTTCAAAATCTTTGGTGAATGATGCTCCTTCTGCAACGGTTAAGTCAAAATGTTTTAAGTAATTCTCATCAGTTCCAACAATCTTGTAACCCAGATAATTATCCCCATATGCCAGCGGAACGGCACTTTCAACCATCGGATTTTTCATCCACGTTTCAGCTTCGGCATAAGAGATGTTTCCCGGAGGTGCATCAATCTGATAAACCGATGATAAAATCAACTGTAACGGACTTCCTTTTGCTCCCAAAACCAAATCAATGTTATCCATAGATGAGGAAAATTTTTCCTCGAACTGTTTCTGCAACAGTATCAATATCGAAATAATGGAAACCGATGCCGTTAAAAGAATAATGCTCAAAAAGGTGTTCAACGGTTTGAACCACATATTTTTCCACGCTATTTTCCCAATCATACCAAAGATATTTGACGGTTAAACAATGTTTTTAGTCGTTGGTCGTGTGTTACGATGATTAAAGAAGATTGGTACTCTTTGGCTAAATCACTTAATAATCGTGCAACAATTGACGCATTGTCATCGTCTAAGCTTGATGTGGGCTCATCAGCCAAAATAACCGACGGATTATTGATTAATGCCCGTGCAATATTGACCCGCTGCTGCTGCCCGATACTTAATTGGCTTGGAAGTTTATGCACGTGGTTTTTTAAGCCCAGATCGTTTAAAATCTCCAACGCCTGCCGTTTGTCTTTTCTACCTTTGGCAATCCACGAGGCTAAAACAACGTTATCCAAAACAGAAAGGGCTTCGATAAAAAATGATTTTTGCAACACCATACCAACGGAACTTCCTCGAAACGCATCTTGTTTTGAAACATTTAGCTGATGGATATCCTGATTATTGATAAGAATTTCACCACTTTCAGGCTTTAACAATCCTCCCAAAAGATGCAGGAGCGTTGTTTTCCCTGTACCGGAATTTCCTGTAACCAATAGTGTGTACCCATCGGGGCAATCAATATCGGGAAATTGAAAATGTTGGTCAGCGCCATACGAAAACGTAACATTTTGAGTTGTAATCATTTTTTGAGGTTTAGTTAATAAATCCATTAATGCAATTATGTTGCAAAAATATGTATTATATTTGTAATCGCAACATTGTTGCAATAAATAATTATAAAAAATGAAAAAAAGTCGGAATACAATAGCTAAAACAAAGATACTTAATGTTATAACTGATTCAAAAATAGCGTTGTCACATTCTGAAATTCACGAATTGTTGGATGATTTTTGCGATAGAGTTACTATTTATCGGGTATTGGACCGATTGATAGAAGAAGATTTGATACATAAGATTGTAACTATTGATGGCGCTATAAAATATGCTGCCTGTCATGATTGTTCAACTGTTGAGCATCACCATAACCATATCCATTTCAGCTGTGAACAATGCCATACAGTGACCTGTATTGAAGATGTTGAACCTTCTTTTAAATTACCTGAAAAATATAAAATTCACAATGTAAATTTTACGTTGTCGGGGATATGTCCTGAATGCTCATAACACTAAAAATTATTGAATAAGTTCTTTACTGATACAATAAAAAAAGCTGTTATTTTTTAACAGCTTTTTCTATAGTAAATGAAAATTCAGAACCTACACCTACTTTACTTTCTACATAAATGTGCTCGTTGTGGGCTTCGATAATATGTTTTACAATGGATAATCCTAACCCTGAACCGCCAATATCACGTGATCTGCTGGCATCGGTACGGTAAAAACGTTCAAACAACCGCGGGATGTGCTTTTTTTCTATTCCGTAGCCATTATCGGTAATTCTGATCAGTAATTTTTTATCGGTCAACCCTTCAATAGAAACTTCGGTGGTGCCGTTTTCTTTTCCGTATTTTATCGAGTTATCAATTAAATTTAACACTACCTGATTGATTTTTTCGCGATCACCGTTTACGTAAATTGACCGGTAATGATCTTTGTCAAACATTAAGGTAATATCTTTTTTATCGGCTTTCATTTCTAAAAGGTCAAAAACATTCTGAAAAAGCGCTACAATATCAAATGTTTGCTTGTTTAATTTTAACTCATTCGTTTCTAACTTGGTAATCATGTCCAAATCACTTACGATATCAATTAAACGTTCGATGCCTTTATCGGCACGTTCCAGATATTTTTTGCGAATGGCTTTGTCTTTCACGCCGTCTAACAACGTAGAAACATATCCTTGCACCGTAAAAAGCGGGGTTTTTAATTCGTGTGCCACATTTCCGATGAATTCTCTACGGTATTCTTCCTGAACTTTTAAAGATTCAATTTCAATTTTCTTATCTGATGCAAACTTATTTACTTCATACATCAGCGTTTGCATATCGGTTGTTACAGGCTGGTTTCTTAAAACCGATTCGTCCAATATACTGACCTCTTTGTAGATTTTTTGAATGCGGCGGTAAATAAATCGTTCTACGCGGTATTGTAACACAAAAAAGCTGAATGCAAAAAACAGCAACGTAAATGTTACTGTAAAAAGCATGTTTATATTAAAAAATAAATACTGCAGTACCAGCAAAAGCAATGTACTAAAAAGGGTAATTACTACGGATGATTTTACTGCAAACTTATAAGATTTACGGTATTTTATGCCCATTAAACCTCTAATTTATAACCTACGCCTTTGATGGTTTTAAACAACTCGTCACCAATTTTTTCGCGTAATTTTCTAATGTGTACATCAATGGTTCTGCCGCCAACAATCACCTCGTTACCCCAAACTCTGTCAAGAATTTCTTCGCGTTTAAATACTTTACCGGGTTTTGATGCCAAAAGATAAAATAATTCAAATTCTTTACGCGGAAGGATAATTTCTTGTTGGTCTTTGATGATTTTATATTCTTCGCGGTTAATTTCAATATCGCCAATTTTTAAAACATCTTCTGAAACCGTACCTTCTTTAATGCGGCGCAGCAATGCTTTTACTTTGCTTACCAATAATTTTGGCTTAATGGGTTTGGTAATATAATCATCGGCACCTACATCAAAACCGGCAACCTGCGAATAATCTTCACCACGAGCGGTTAAAAAGGTAATAATGGTATTGTTCAATTCGGGCATTTTTCGCATGTGTTCGCATGTTTCAATACCGTCCATTTCGGGCATCATTACATCAAGAATCACCAAATTAGGAAGTTCTTTTTTAGCAACTGTTAATGCTTCTTTGCCGTTTTTTGCCGTATAAACCTGATAATTTTCTGCTTCTAAATTAAAGCCTACAATTTCCAGAATATCCGCATCGTCATCAACCAATAAGATTTTAATATCCTTATTTTTCATTTTTTTGTGTTGTTTTATGGTGTAAAATTAAGGATAAATAAAAAACAAACAACTACTTAACGATTATTTAATGTGTTAACACTTTAGTTACATAAAACCAACCTATTGGTAAACTTGCAATAACACTTCAATAACTTTCAGGTAATTCCTTTGCATCGAAAATTACAACACACACAAAATGAAATTAAACTTTTTGGCCGCTGCTTTTTTATTTGGAGTAGCAACTTATGCGCAAGAGCATCAAACAATTAAAGGTCACATTTACGATTCGGCTAATAATAACGAACCTCTACCCTATGCAACCGTAATGTTGCAAAATACCGATTTGGGAGCAGAGGCCGACGAAAACGGCTATTTTGAAATTGAATGTAATCAAGGTTCTTATTTAATTGAGGCCTCGTACACTGGCTACCAAACCTTTGTAATGCCTTACAATACTACGAATCCACAAGATATTTCTATCAATCTTGTTTCTGAAAACGCTAATTTAGATGAGTTGATTATTACCGTTAACAACAAAAAATCATCTGAATCGGCTTTGTTAAACGAGCAACGTAAATCATTAGAAATAAAACAACAAATCGGTTCACAAGAATTATCCCGCAAAGGTGTTAGCGATGTAGCCGCGGCAGTTACAAAAACCACAGGCGTAAACAAACAGGAAAGTACCGGCGGTATTTTTGTTCGCGGATTAGGCGACCGATATAATAGTACTACAATGAACGGGTTGCCATTGGTATCAAACAATCCTGATAAGAAAAATATTGATTTAGATTTATTTTCTACTAATATTGTTGAATATATTTCAATTGATAAAACCTATCTTGCCCGAAACAGCGGCGATTTTGGTGGAGCAACAGTTGATATTGTATCAAAAAAGAATACCGAAACCGGTTTTTTCTCTGTAAATTTAGGTGCAAATGCCAATACCAACGCTTTAGGGCAAAAAGATTTTTATTTACAAGAAGGCCGAAATTCATTGGGTTTCAGTAAAAACAACCAACCAAATACGTTAAACAATCACACTTCTTTTACACCTTTTGATACCGGAAAAAGAAACGTTCCGTTTGGTAGCAGTATTGGATTTAACGGAGGAAAATCGTTTTTTATTGGTTCTGAAGGAAAGCTTGATATTTTTGCAACAGCAAACTTTGGCAATGAATTCAAATACAAAGAAGGATTAAACAAAACCATTAACGCACAAGGTTTTGCCTCAAAAAACCTAACACAAAAAACATACAGCTACAATACCAATACCACCGGTATGTTAAATGCCAATTATGAAATTAATGCAAACAATACATTAGCTTATAACTTTTTGTTTGTAAACGGTTCAAGCCTTAACAATGATATTTACAGCGGATATATGGTTGATAAAGCCGAAAGTGCTGTTGGCGGAATCATTCAACGAAATACTTATACACAAGATCAGTTAATGGTTCATCAGTTATTAGGAAAACACGTTTTAAACGACCAAACCACTTTTAACTGGGGGGCATCGTTAAACAATATCGACAGCAATATGCCCGATCGTACACAAAACACGATGCGTTGGGACAGTGATGCTAACGATTATGTAATTGTACGTCAGGCACGGTCTGATAATCACCGTTATTTTCATTCGCTAAACGAAAAAGAAATCGCAGTAAACGCTTCGGTTGATCATAAATTCGCTAAAACAGAAGATGGTTCTTACAAAGGAAATTTAACCATAGGTTATAACGGTCGTTTTAAAAAGAGAGATTTTAATGCGGTACAGTTTAATTACGAAATAAGCAGTTCTAACCTTATTGCACAACCAAATCAGGTAGATCAAATTTTTAATCAGGAAAATATGGATGCCGGTTTGTTTAAACTGGTAACTTTTAGAGGTGATGGCGCCAATGCTTTAGAACCACAGTATTACAACGGAGACGCTAAAACCCACGCCGGTTTTGCTACGGCAGCTTATCAATTATCGCCAAAATTATCAGCTGTTGTGGGCATCCGTTATGAAAAAATCAGTCAGGATGTAGCTTGGAAAACGCAATTAGACAATACCGAAAACAATAACTTATTTGAGAAAAATGCGTTTTTACCAAACTTAAATTTAAAATATGAAGTAAACGGTGTACAAAATCTGCGTTTGGCTGCATCAAAAACATACACCTTACCACAGTTTAAAGAACGTGCGCGCTTTTTGTATGAAAATGTTGACGAAACCGTTTTTGGAAACCAATACCTTTACGCATCAGACAACTACAATGTTGATTTAAAATGGGAATATTTTCCGCAAAACGACGAGGTTATTTCGGCAACCGTTTTTGGAAAATACATCCAAAATCCAATCAATACCACAAACATTGCTTCTTCATCTAACGATATCACCTATTTAAATACCGGCGATTGGGGACACGTAACTGGTATTGAAGTAGAATTGCGTAAAAACTTGGTTTATTTTAATGATGATAACGACAATAAACTTTCGTTTGGAATTAACGCCGCTTATATGAAAACCAATCAGGAATTAGATGCCGAAAAAGTGGCACGCGAAAATCCGGGGTTGAATGTAAACTTTACGCATACCGAGGCTAAATTTACAGGGGCTTCAGAATTTTTAGGAAATGCCGATGTAACGTACTTTAAAGCCTGGAACGATAAAAACATTATGGCAACTTTAACGTACAATTACAATTCGGACCGAATTTACGCCCTTGGAAACGAACAAAAAGGAAACTTGGTTGATAAAGGTTTTGGAATGCTTGATTTTATCTTTAAAACAAAGTTCAATGAAAACTTTGGAATGGGTTTATCTGCCAAAAATCTTTTAAACCCAAGTATCGACAGAGTGCAGCAGAATTTAGATCAAGATCATTTGGTACGTTCTTATAAATTGGGCTCTGTATTCAGCATCTCATTAAATTATAATTTTTAATATAAAAAAATCCTGTAACAAAAATGGCTTACAGGATTTTTTATTTAATCTTATAAACCGCATAACAAAAAACTAACAATCGGTAAAAATTCAAAATAATTAAATAACAACCGGTTAACATTTAAAAAACACACATTCAACAACTTTGTATCAAATAAAAAACAATAAAATTATTTTAAGTAAATTATGAAAAAAACAGTAAAATCATTATTCGGAATCTTATTAATGTCGTCTTTAGTTTTAGGAGCAGTTAGTTGCGATGACAATGAAGATCCAAAACCAACAGAACAAACAAGCGATTTTAAAGTAGATGTAAATAAATTTGAAGGAACCATAACTAAAGGAACCGTAACATTAGATGCTTCACAAGAATATCAGTTAACAGGTAAGTTAGTAATTGCAAATGGTGCTAAATTGGTAGTTCCGGCGGGAACCGTAATTGTTGGAACCGGCGGAACTTCATCATACATCGCTGTTGCACAAGGCGGTAAAATAGAAATTAACGGTACAAGCAGCAATCCTGTTGTTTTAACCGGAAAAGACAAAACGCCGGGTAACTGGGGTGGTTTAGTAATTTGTGGTAAAGCACCTATTAACAAAGGAGCTTCTGCTACATCTGAAGTTGCCGATTTAACTTACGGTGGATCTGATGCTGCTGATAATTCAGGTTCTATCAAATATTTAAGAGTTGAATATGCAGGAGCACTTTTCAGTGCTGATAAAGAGTTTAACGGCTTGTCGTTATTTGGTGTAGGGAACGGAACAACTATAGAATACGTTCAGTTGCACAATGGATCTGACGACGGTATTGAATTTTTTGGAGGAACAGTAAACACAAAATACATTGTATCATCAAACAACGAAGACGATCAGTTTGACTGGACAGAAGGATGGAGCGGAAACAACGAATTTTGGTACGCTAAAGAAAGAAACGATATGGGTAACCGCGGAATTGAAGCTGACAACAACTCTAATGACAATTTGGCAACCCCAATTTCTAACCCAACCATTAAAAACCTTACGTTGATAGGTCGTGGTGCAACAGGCGAAGAACCGGATGCTATGAAATTACGTGTAGGTACGTATGCCAATATAGATAACGTGGTATTAAGCAACTGGGGTACTGGTTTTAACATTGAACACGATGCCACAATTGCAGCTATTGGCACAGGAAAATTAAAAATTACAAATGTTAAATTTGACAATGTAACTACAAAATCAAAAGGGAAAGATAATGCAGGTGCATCGGTTGATGTAAGTGCCGTATTTACCGAAAACGCTGATGCTACAGGAGCCGGAAACGGAACAGCAGCACCTACTTGGACACAAGGCTGGACTGTTGGATTGTAATAAATTTCACAAATTTTTCATAAATAACCTCAAATTTTTACTTGAGGTTATTTTTTTGGTATTTTATTTGATATTTATTTTGTACATTTACGTATTGAAAATTGATTTATGAAAGAAAAATACTTATATATATTCTTACTGTTTATTATCACAAGCTTTTCTGTGCAAGCACAAACAGCCAAAAACAGCGGAATAGCAGAACAAACAAAAACCGAAAACCCTTTAGAAAAGGTTCAGATTTATCCGAATCCTGTTACCGGCGGAAAAATTTATGTCAACGCCGAAAACAGTTCGTCTAAAACCATTGAACTTTATGACATGTTGGGCAAACGAATTTTGGTAACCGAAATGAACAATTACCAAAAAGAACTTAACGTAAGTAATTTAAAAGCGGGGGTTTACATTTTAAAACTGTCAGAAAAAAACAACAGCATTACCCGTAAAATAATTATCAAATAAACTACAGGCCTGTAAGAAATTCTTACGGGCTTTTTTTATACCTAAATAGAAACAATTTATTAACACAGCCGGTTTTTACACCAACAGTAATTACAGTAATTTTGAATAATAAATTAAAATTAATTAGATATGAGAAAATTTTACACTTTAGTTACAATTATTGCAGCTTCTTTTGCTGCGAATGCTCAGACCAATTTAATTCCTAATCATTCTTTTGAAAATTGGACTGCTGGGGAGCCTAATGATTGGACTATTTCAATTCCAGCAAATGGTGGAACTGTAATAGAAGAAACCACAGACTTTCAAGATGGGGCAAAATCAGCTAAAATCACTGCTCCAGCAGGAACAGGAAACGTGCAATTAAAACTTTCTGACTTTGCTGTTGAAGAAGGTGAAGAATATACTTTTACGTATTGGTATAAAGATGAATCTACAGATGCAAGATTTAGACATTGGGGAATTTGGAGAGATAATACTAATAACGCAGAAGTTGGACCTTCAACAGATTTAAAGCCCTCTGGTTATATGCCAGATACTTCTGGTTGGGAAGAAGTAGCAATGGTAGTTACCGCCCCTACAGGAGCTACACACTTTAGATTAGACTTTAGAACATATAAAGAAACAGGTGATTCTGGAATCATCTTTCTAGATAATATTTCATTTAGAAAAGGTAATCATCTTTCAATCAAAGAAAACAACATCGATGGTTTAAACATCTTCCCCAACCCTGCAAATGACGTTTTAAACATTACATCTAGCAGTACTTTAGATAAAAACGTACAATTATTTGATTTAACAGGTAAAAAAGTATTAGATGTGACTACCGTTTCTCAAATAAACGTTTCTACATTGAAAGCAGGTATCTATGTAGCAAAAATCAACGAAGCTGGCAAAACAGCTACACGTAAAGTGCTTATTAAATAATTTTAGAGAATTATAATTTAAAAGCATCTCGTTTTGAGATGCTTTTTTTATTTGTAATTTTGTCCTTTAAAAATAAAGATTGTGTTTACAGCAGAAGATATCATTTCGATACATACCACCAAAGAATTTCACAAAACGGCTATGAAAGTATTCCGCTTTCAGTTTCAGCATAACGAAATGTATCAAAAATATTGTCTGCTTTTAAAGAAAAGTCCTGAAAATGTAAAGCATTTGACCGAAATTCCTTTTCTACCCATCGAATTTTTTAAATCAAAAGATATTTTAAGTTCAATATACCCCATACAAACCACCTTTACAAGCAGCGGAACCACCGGTACAATCACATCAAAACACCACGTAACCGATTTAAGTTTTTACGAAGCAAGTTGTCGCAGCGGGTTTTCAAAATTTTATGGAAATATTGAAGATTATGCCGTTTTAGCCTTGTTGCCATCGTATTTAGAACGCGAAGGTTCCTCGTTAATTTATATGGCAAAAGATTTTATTGAACGATCTAACCACCCCGATTCTGGTTTTTACCTGCATAATTATAATGAACTGGCAGAAAAGCTGACGGAATTAGACCGTAACGGACAAAATGTGTTGCTAATCGGTGTTACTTATGCTTTGTTAGATTTGATAGAACTACAACCTTTTAACTTGAGAAATACCATTATTATGGAAACCGGCGGCATGAAAGGCAAACGCAAAGAAATGATTCGTGAGGAACTACATTCCATTTTAACTAACGGATTTGGTGTTGAAAAAATACATTCTGAATATGGAATGACCGAATTACTTTCTCAAGCTTATTCATTAGGCGATGGTATTTTTGAATGCCCACCGTGGATGGACATTTTAATTCGCGATACTGAGGATCCGCTAACAATTATTGAAAACGGAAAAACTGGTGGTATCAATGTGATTGATTTGGCAAACATCAATTCGTGTTCGTTTATTGCTACGCAAGATTTAGGCAAAAAGCATCCCGATTTTTCTTTTGAAGTTTTAGGTCGTTTTGACCATTCTGATATCCGTGGCTGTAACTTAATGGTTTATTAATTACAAAGTATTTCCTCAACGTTTCTACAAGTTGTGTTTTCAACAACTCTTCTTATGACACTATCAAATCCGGGTGTTTTTTCATCTTGTAGTTGACCTTACAGAAATATTATACTGAAACAATTTCTTCTTCACTTAAAAGTTTCTCGTTTCTTAAACGCAGAAAAACCTGTGCTACGGCAACCACATCGCGTTCGCAATATTTTTTAATGCGTTCAATATTTTTTTCGTTGTAATACACATTTCTTACTTCGCTGCCGTCAATATCTTCTTTAGGTGATGGAATTCCCAAAACATGCGTGAGTAACTTCAATGAAGTATAATGTTTGTAATCGCCAAATTTCCATAATTCCAACGTGTCTAAATGTGGAATTTCCCAAGGTTTTCTACCGAACAATTGTAATTTTTCAGGAATTTGGATTCCGTTAATCAACATTCTCCGACACAGATACGGAATATCGAATTCTTTAATATTGTGTCCACAAAATACAAATGCCGGATTGGAAAAATGTTTTTCTATCAATTGGTTAAATTCCAGCAACAATTCTTTTTCATTGCCAACAATCGATTTGGTTCTGAACTGTCGTTCCGCATTTTTTATGATAAAATACCCTACAGAAATACAGACAATTTTCCCGAACTCTGCCCAAATTCCCGCTCGTTCATAAAATTCTTCAGGCGAAATATCATCTTTGCGCTGGTATTGGGTTTTATCGGCAAATAAATGTTGTGTTTCTTCGGACAGATCAGAAAAAAACTCACTTTGCGGAACGGTTTCTATATCCAAAAACAAAATATTTGGTAAAACGATTTTATCTATCATAACTTTTGGTCTAGCATTCGGTAAGTTTCGTCAATGTAAATATACAAATCATTGCTGTGTGGATCGGTTTCGGTTTGTAATCCTTTGATATGTCCCAAACGTACAATAATTAATTCATCTTCAGGAATTACAATGACAAACTGCCCCAAATGTCCACGCATGTAATAAATTTGTTTGTCTTTATAATCCGAAAGCCACCACCCATAACCGTATTGCGGACTTTCTTTAAAACGCGGATTGATAGATTTGTGAATATATTCTGACGAAAGGATTTGTTGTCCGTTCCACATTCCATCTTGCATATAAAGTTTACCGAATTTTGCAAAATCAAGTGCATTGCTTGCCACACAGCAATACGCTTTTTCAATTCCGTCATCAGCATGATCAATTTGCCAGATAGCATCGTGTTCCATTCCCATGGGTTGCCAGAAATATTTGGAAACAAAATCGGCAAGGTGCATTTTTGTTGCTTTTTCCAATACCATTGCCAGCAATTGCGTATCGCCACTCTGATAAATAAAATGTTGTCCGGGCTTTTGGTCAATCGGTAAACTTAGCATCAATTTACGCAGATTTTTTTTGAAATAGGCTTGTGTGGTAACCGAAGTAGGACCGTAATAATTTTCATCCCAATGTTGCCCGGATGCCATACTTGCCAGATCGCCAACCGTTAATTCGCTGGCAAATTCACCTGTTAATTCAGGTAGATAATCAATTACTTTGGAATCTAAACCTGGAATCATTCCTAAATCAATTGCTTTGCCTAAAGCCGAGGTTACAATGCTTTTTGCCATTGAAAAAGAGTTGGTTTTGCTGTCGATAGTCCCTATATCGTAATAGCTTTCGTGCCAAATGCTATCGTTTTTAATGACTAAGAACGATATTGTTTGTAGTTCTTTATGTGTTTGTTCCAGCTTTTCGGTAGGTTTAACTTTATTGTAATCCTTGGAAATATTCCAAGGTTGAGGCGTTCCGGCTTTGATTTCACGATTATCAAAATAGGTATAATCTTCCAGAAAAGCCGTTTTATGTCCAGTTAGATAAGTTACCCGAACGGCACGAACCAAATAACCTAAATCGAAAATATAAATTAAAGCAACAATTGCCGCCAGAAGGACTAAAAACCATTTGAGAACTTTTTTCATTTTATTACGATTTATATTATTAGCTTCTAATAACCATTAAACTTAAAAAAAGAAAGGGCAATTTCTTTTTCTGAAGAGGTCAAGCTTTCAATTTCTTTTATGTATTTTTCAACCTGATTAAAATACATTTCACTATTATTATTTTCTAAACTTGTTTTAATTTGAGTAACCCGGTGTTGAATTTTAGAAAAGTTATTGTTTTTTAAAAATTGAATATAATGATCAATTTCCTCATAATGAACAACCTTTGACAAATCGTTAATTTCTTTATTACAATAAGCTAAACCAAAGCCATAAGCTCCAATTGCACTACCTTTTTCAAAAGTTCTACAGTTTAAGGAAAATGTTCCAAATTTATCTTCAATAATTAATGATGTGGGTTTTGCAAATGATAAAAACAAAATGAAAGCAAATGCAACAGGTAAAATAATAAAAAAAGATTTCTTAATAAATGTATTCATAATATAATGGATTTCGACTTATTATCGAAGATACATTAAAAAAAGAAAACTATTTGTCATCCAACTGAAAAATTTCATTGACAGTTACATCAAAAAGTTCCGACATTTTTAAAGCTAATTCTACAGAAGGGGCATATTTTCCGGCTTCAATTGCGTTGATCGTTTGACGCGTAACACCTAATTTTTCTGCCAGTTCAGCCTGCGTCATATCATGAATGGCACGGAATACTTTAATCTTCGTTTTCATGGCTGAACTGTTTTTTGTAAATGAATAATTTGGTGTAATAAAAGATGTTCAAGAATAAAATAAAAGCATAATAGAAAAAAATTGAAGCATAAAATGCTGAAAATCCGTAGACAAGTAGTTCGTTTAAAATTAACAATGAAAATGAAAAATACGTGGAATAAACCAATGATTTCAATCTTATATATGAGATCATTTCATCTTCAATTTTTTCTTTTGAAAATGCTAAAACGATACCACCTATAAAAAACATACAATCAATAATTTCATCAGTGATACTATTTATTATGATTGATGAATATTCGGTCGTTGGATTAAATAAACTTCCATCATCTGAAACTATTGCAAACACCGAGGTTTTTAATTCAGGCAGAGTATATATTTCTGCTACCTCTAATATCATTGCGATGCAAGAAAGTAAAAAAACTACCAATGCAGGGATTTTTAATTTGTTTGGGAATAAATAAATACGTTTCATAATACAATTGATTTATAGTTTAACGATTCAAATGTAATGAATATTTTATATTATGTAAAAAATATTTTACATTTTGATTTAAAAAAAAGCCAGAACGTTCTATCCTGGCTTTTCTAAAAACATTAAATTAATTGAGTGAACTTAAAATTTCCTGAAATTTATCTACAGGTAAATCAACACGGGTTTGTATTAAATTGATTTCGTCTTCATCTTTTATTTTCAATACTATGTGTGTAATTCTGTCCTTTTTTTCAGCGGCAAGAATTGTAATCAAATCACCCTCGCTGTTGATGCTGATAAACTCTTCGTAGCGGTCATTTTCCAACGCTTTGTCTAAATCACGGAGCATTTTATTGCTGATATTCTCAATGGAAACAACACGTGTGGCTTTTAAATATTTCGTCAGCGGTTTCAATTCCTTGTGAGAGCCTGTAAACTGATAGAGCATTTTGGGAATACGCAACGAGGTAATTTCCTGATTGTATTCTTTGTAAAAGGCATCCAAACCTTTGTTTCTAAATGATGCACACGATAGCATCACACAACTGATTATTAACAGAAAACTGTATTTTAATAACTTCATTTTTTCTTGTTTTTAAGTTTTTTTACCTGATCCATTCCACCGATGTTTATATTGTCGGAAATCGAAGTGAGTTCGTCCAGAAGAAAGTTTCCGCTGATGATCATCAAAACAGTGTCTTCTCCTGTAATGCTCATAACCAATTCGCGGATACGGTTATTTTTTTCAAGGGTTTTAAACGAAATGATATTCCCATCTTCGTTAATATTCATCAATTCCTCATAGCCGTTTTTGGTCAACGAATGTGCCAGCGATGCTAAATCGTTTTTCAACGTATTGGTTTTAGCGTCTTCCTGTATCAAAATTTTAATACCTTCCAGATTGGATAGAAATTTCTGGAAATCTTTGTATTCAGGATCGGTAGTTTTGATCCGTGACAGCATTTTAAACATTGATTTGGAAATACTTACTGTGGTATAGCCTTTTTTGCCTTCGTAATCCGAGGCTACTTTTTGTGCCAAACTCTGCGCCATTGAGGTAAGCGGCAAACACAATAACAGCAGATATACAATTTTTTTTAGTCTCATATTTATTCTTTTACTTGATTCAACTTGTTTAAATGATCTATATTCTCAATACCGGTATTCAATTTTTCGCTGACAAAAGCCAATGCCTTTTGTGCTTGTTCCAATGCCACTTCAGGATCTTCGATAGTGCCTTCTACTGTATTGGAAACCAAAATTTCTTTGCCTATTTTCGTTTCAAAAACATTGCTCGTAGAGTTATTTCCCAAAGGATTCCATACAAACAAGGCTACACACGCAGCGGCAACTAAACTGCATATTGTAATGAATCTTATCCGTTGATTGTTTTGTTGTTTAGGAATCGCAGCATTTTGAAACGTTTGTTTTTTCAAAGCGTCAAGATCCTTAAAAATATACTGTTCTACCGTTTCACTTTTGTGCAACATGTATTTTTTCAGCCATTGTTCTTCGGCTAAAGTGGTTTCGCCATTGTAATATTTTTCTAACAGCCGTTCTTTATTCACTTCCTCTTTCATTGTTCAAATAGGCGTTATATAATTCTCTTATTTTTTTTCGTGCACGTGATAAACACGTTCTGACATCGTCGTAACTAATTGCTAAAACCTGTACAATTTCTTCCAGTTCATAACCTTCAATTTCTCTCAGATGATAAACGCTACGTTGCTTCTCATTTAAAAGGTTTAACAACTGATCTAATTTATTCTCACTCTCTTTCAACTCCAGAATTTTATCAGGACTTTCGCCGGAAAAATGATGATTTAGAACTTCTTCGGATTGAAAAGCGTAATGTTTCTTTCTCAGAAAATCCAGACTTGCATTCCGAACCATTGCCATTAAAAATGCTTCACTGTTTTGAAGGTTATAATTGTCTTTCTTCAGAATAAATTTCTCGTAGCAATCCTGTACAATATCTTCGGCATCGGTACTGTTTCCGATAATCCTGCATGCCAGCCGAAGCATTTTGTGATGAGATGTACTGAAATTTTCCAAATGAAACTTGTGTTGTTTATTAGTAAGACGAATAAACGGATATTTTGTGACAAAGAAATCGGATAAAAATAAAAAAACAGCATTTAAATAAAATGCTGTTTTGGGGATATCAAGGTTGAAAATCTTACAAATTCTGAAAGAAATCATTTCCTTTATCATCGGTAATAATAAATGCAGGAAAATCTTTTACCGTGATTTTACGAACGGCTTCCATTCCCAATTCCGGAAAATCAACCACTTCTACACTTAAAATATTGTCTTGTGCTAGAATTGCTGCTGGTCCGCCAATCGAGCCTAAATAGAAACCTCCGTGTTTTTTACACGCATCGGTTACTTGTTGTGAACGGTTTCCTTTTGCCAGCATAATCATAGAACCGCCGTTTGCCTGAAACTGATCTACATAGCTGTCCATACGCCCGGCAGTTGTGGGACCGAAAGAACCTGAAGGCATTCCCTCCGGAGTTTTTGCAGGACCGGCATAATAAACCGGGTGGTTTTTGAAATATTCCGGCATCGGTTGTCCGTTGTCCAGCATTTCCTTGATTTTTGCGTGGGCAATATCACGGGCAACAATCACAGTTCCATTCAACATCAAACGTGTTTTAATCGGGTGTTTGGTTAATTCCGCTAAAATAGTTGACATTGGCTGGTCCAAATCAATTGTTACGGGTGCTTCTAAGTGTGGAGCGGTTTCCGGTAATAAACGTGCAGGATTGGTTTCTAATTGTTCCACGAAAATTCCTTCTGCGGTAATTTTTCCTTTGATATTTCTGTCGGCAGAGCACGAAACACCTAAGCCAACCGGACAAGAAGCTGCGTGACGCGGCAAACGGATTACACGAACATCGTGTACCAAATATTTTCCGCCAAACTGTGCACCCACTCCCGATTCCTGACAAATTTGTTTCACACGTTCTTCCCATTCTAAATCGCGAAATGCCTGACCTGCCATATTTCCTGATGTTGGCAAATGATCGTAATATCCCGCAGAAGCTTTTTTAACGGTTGCCAAATTGGCTTCGGCTGAAGTTCCTCCGATTACCAACGCCAAATGATACGGCGGACAAGCTGCCGTACCCAAATCCATTATTTTACTTTTAATAAATGCTTCCAACGATTTTTCGTTCAAAAGAGATTTTGTCTGTTGGTATAGAAAGGTTTTGTTGGCAGACCCACCCCCTTTTGCCAAAAATAAAAACTCGTACGAATTTCCTTTTTTAGCATATATATCAATCTGTGCCGGAAGGTTAGAGCCCGAGTTTTTTTCTTCGAACATCGAAATCGGGACAATCTGTGAATAACGCAGGTTTTTGTTGATGTAGGTATTGAAAATTCCTTTAGACAACGCCTCGGCATCATCAATACCCGTGTAAACACTTTCTCCTTTTTTTGCCATTACAATTGCCGTTCCGGTATCCTGGCACGAAGGCAACTCGCCCTTTACGGCAACGGCTGCATTTTGTAACAAATTATATGCTACAAAACGATCGTTATCTGTAGCTTCAGGATCGTCGATAATGGCACGTAATTTTTCCAAATGTGCTGTACGCAACATAAACGAAACATCGGTCATTGCGGTTTCTGCTAATAATTCCAACCCTTTTGGATCTACCGTTAAAATTTCGCGATTTCCTAATTGTTCTACCTTTACGTAATCTGAAGTAATTTTACGATACTGCGTATCATCTTTTTGTACAGGAAAAGAATCCTGATATATAAAATCAATCATTTTGTTGTTAGTTTTAGCAGAACAAAATTACAAAAATAGTATCTGAAACTGCTTAAACTGGTTCTAAATTAAGAAGAAAAGCCTCTTCTAAACGAAGAGACTTTTGTATTATTTATTTGCTTTTGCAATGTATTGGTCTAATGCCATGGTCATAGAAGGCGCTTCGGGCGTGGGTGCCATAATATCGACACGCAAACCGCAATCTTCGGCTTCTTTTTTAGTTGTTCCGCCAAAAACACCTATTCTTGTATCTCCTTGGACAAAATCGGGGAAGTTCTTAAATAACGAGTTGATTCCTGTGGGACTGAAAAAACACAACACATCGTACTTTACATCTGACAAATCAGACAAATCGCTCATGGCTGTGCGGAAAAAGATCCCTTGTGTCCAGTTAACTCCTAAATCGTTTAATGTTTGCGGTACATCGTCGTTTAATTTGTCTGATGCAGGTAACAAAAATTTATCGTCTTTGAATTTTTTAATAAGCGGCGATAAATCGGAAAAATCTTTTTGCCCAACATAGATTTTACGTTTACGATATACTACATACTTTTGTAAGTAATAGGCAACTGCTTCTGACTGGCAGAAATATTTCATTGTTTCAGGAACTTTAAAACGCATTTCCTCTGCTACTCTGAAATAATGGTCAACTGAGTTTTTACTGGTAAGAATAATTGAGGTGTAATTATTCAAATCAATTTTTTGTTGACGGATTTCTTTGGCGTTTACACCTTCAACGTGAATGAAAGGTCTAAAGTCAATTTTAATTTTGTATTTCTGCTGTAGGTCAAAATACGGAGAATTTTCTACTTTAGGTTCTGGCTGTGACACCAAAATTGATTTCACTTTCATAAATTTTTCTGCTTTATGTTTTAGAAACAACAAACCAATGATACATGATAATGTACGGTGCTATTTCAAAGGTGCAAAGATACAAAATAAAATAAAACAAAAATCGACTAAAAGTTTTTTGATAATTTTTTAAGAGTAGTACAAACAGTATGGCATTAAACATCAAAAACAGTCCCAATACGATCCAAATAAAAAAATCAAAAGTAAACCGGTTGTAAAATAAAATGGCTATTAGTGGAAAAAACAACAATCCTAAATAAGAACGGTAGCTTACTTTTACCAAATTGTATTGTTCCGCAAAATCTTCCATGTTAAAACAAACGGCAATTATTTTTTCTATAAAATATTTTACCAGAACAAAAAACATAAGTATGCTTAGAATCCTTAGATAAACCGCGAAATCAGATAGCTGCGAATAACCTGTTAAGCTAACGATATAGTGCACAAACAAACTCAAAGAAATCATTTGCACAAAAAACATGCTTATGGTAAAACCGCTTTTCATGTTATTGCTATCACGGTACGTTGAAAGGTATTTATTTGAAACCGCGAGTCTTACAAAATCGTCGAAACGGTTTGGAAAAGTAATACGTGTAACAACAATGGTTGCAAAGGTTAAAACAAATAAAACCGTAGCCCAATCAATTGAAAAAATGTTTCTGTGTAAAAAATCTATTTCCATAACAGCTGTAAAAATAATAATTTTATATCGAATTAAAACCTTCTAATTTTATTAAGAAAAGTACATAATAAAAAAAGTACATTTGCCAATAACTTTTTTTATGAAGCGAAATATAGTTGTCATACCCACTTTTAACGAGATCGAGAATATCGCTGATATTTTGCATGCCGTTATGAAGCTTGATATGCCAGTGGATGTTTTGGTGGTTGACGATAATTCGCCCGATGGAACTGCGGATAAGGTTTTACAGGTTGCCAGTGAATTTCCCGACCGGATTTTCCTAAAAAAAAGACTGAAAAAAAATGGATTAGGCACCGCTTACGTAGCAGGATTTAATTGGGCATTAAAACACAACTACGAATATATTTTTGAAATGGATGCCGATTTTTCGCACAATCCAAATGATTTACCTAAATTGTTAGAGGTTTGTAAAAACCATGCCGACGTGGCTATTGGTTCGCGGTACGTAAAAGGAGTTAACGTGGTCAACTGGCCTTTAAGCAGGGTGCTGTTATCTTATTTTGCTTCGGTTTATGTGCGTTTCATCACCGGAATGAACATTATGGATACCACTGCCGGATTTATTTGTTACCATCGGTCGGTTTTAGAGAACATCAATCTGGAAAAGATTAAATTTGTAGGATACGCCTTTCAAATCGAAATGAAATACAGAGCCTTTTCAAAAGATTTCAAATTGGTTGAAGTACCTATTATTTTTACCGACCGCACCAAAGGAAAATCAAAAATGTCGGGTGGTATTATCAAAGAAGCCGTGTTTGGCGTGTTACAATTACGTTTGAAAAAATTATTAAAAAAATTATAAATGAGTACTCTTTTAATTAAAAACGGAACCATAGTTAACGAAGGAACAATTTTTAAAGCTGATATATTCATTGAAAATGAAATCATATCAAAAATAGCTTCAGAAATAAATACCGTTGCCGATAAAATGATTGATGCTTCGGGCTTACACATTTTTCCCGGAGTGATTGATGATCAGGTACATTTCCGCGAACCAGGATTAACACACAAAGGTTGCATTGCCAGTGAATCTAAAGCAGCTATTGCCGGTGGAGTAACTTCGTTTATAGAACAACCCAACACGGTTCCCAATGCCGTAACTCAGGAAATTTTAGAGGAAAAATACCAAATTGCTGCCAAAACATCATACACAAACTATTCGTTTATGATGGGCGGTACCAACGATAATTTAGAAGAAGTTTTAAAAACCAATCCGCGAAATGTAGCCGGAATTAAATTATTCTTAGGCTCATCGACAGGAAATATGCTGGTTGATAATGAAGAAACGTTAGAGAAAATATTTTCATCTACCAAAATGCTGATAGCCGTTCATTGTGAAGACGAACAAACCATTCGCGAAAATCTGGAAAAAGCAAAAGAGCAATATGGAGATGATATTCCGGTAACGCAACACCCTGTCATCCGTAGTGCGGCAGCCTGTTATAAATCCTCTTCAAAAGCCATTGAACTGGCAAAAAAAACCGGGGCACGTTTACATGTTTTTCACATCAGCACAGGTATAGAAACCGAATTGTTCCAAAACGATATTCCGTTAGAAGAAAAACGGATTACTGCCGAAGTTTGTGTACACCATCTATATTTTTCTGATGCAGATTATACCACAAAAGGCAATTTCATTAAATGGAATCCGGCGGTAAAAACAGCAACCGATCGCGAAAAAATATGGGAAGCGCTGTTAGATGACCGTATCGATGTTATTGCAACAGACCACGCACCACATACATTAGAAGAAAAATCTCAAAAATATTTACAGGCGCCATCAGGCGGACCTTTGGTACAACATTCACTCATCACGATGTTAGAATTTGCCAAAAACGGAAAAATATCGTTAGAAAAAGTTGCTCAAAAAATGATGCATAACCCGGCAATTTTATTCAAAATAGAAAAACGAGGATTTATAAAAGAAGGCTTTTTTGCCGATTTAGCTTTGGTAGATTTAAACAGCGATGCGTGGACGGTTACTAAAGAAAACGTACTGTACCAATGTGGTTGGTCGCCTTTTGAAGGCAAAGAATTTACCACTAAAGTACAAACTACCGTTTTAAACGGAAAAGTGGTAATGGAAAACGGTGTGATAAACGGAGAGCGTTTTGGTCAACGATTATTGTTTAACAGATAATTAGTTGTCATTCTGATAGTTGTCATTCTGAACGAAGTGAAGACCCGAGCTTGCGAATTGGCGTAGCAATCTTTTCTAATAAAAATTCTTAAAAAATAATATGAAAAATTTAGTTTCTGCATTTTTTTTAATCTTTCTGGCAAGTTGCTCACAAGCAGAAAAAGCCACTATTCCACAAGAAAAAATGGTCGATATTCTGTATGATTTAACGGTTTCTTCAAGCGCACGTAATACAGCCCGAATGAAAGATACCGTTCAATATACCGTATCTTATCAGGAGTTGCTAAAAAAACACGGAGTTGACAGTGCAACATTTGTTAAATCACAAGAAATTTATCGTAAAGATCCCGATACGTATGCAGTAATCTACGATTCGGTACAAAAACGAATCCAAAAAAAGTTAGACGAAGTACGGGCTACTGAACCGGAGAAGGAGGAAGAAAAATTGAAGCCGTTAATTAATGTGAAAGATCTTAAAGCATTGAGCCGAAACAAACAATAATTTAGCAAAGTCACATTTTTTTGTAACTTTCTTTCTTTTTGAAAATACTATATTTGCACAAAATACATTTTAAATGAAAAATTTTATTGAAGAGCTAACCTGGCGAGGGTTGGTACACAATATCATAGACGGAACAGAAGAACAACTTTTAAAAGAATCTACAGCTGCTTATATTGGTTTTGACCCAACATCAGACTCATTACACATTGGTAGTTTGGTACCGATTATTTTATTAGTTCATTTAAAAAATTTCGGACATAAACCCATTGCTTTGGTTGGTGGAGCAACAGGTATGATTGGTGATCCTTCGGGTAAATCAGATGAACGAAATTTATTGACAGAAGAAGCATTAAAGCACAATGTTGCCGGTATCAAAGGCGTTCTTTCTCGTTTTTTAGACTTTAATTCTACAGATAAAAACGCACCTCTTTTAGTGAACAATTACGATTGGATGAAAGAATTTTCTTTTATTGCCTTTGCTCGCGATGTAGGTAAACGTATCACGGTAAATTACATGATGGCTAAAGATTCTGTAAAAAAACGTTTTGCTGCCGATGGTGCCGGTATGTCGTTTACAGAATTTACTTATCAATTGATTCAAGGATATGATTTTTATCATTTGTACAAAAATTACAACTGTCTGTTACAAATGGGAGGATCTGATCAATGGGGAAATATTACTACAGGAACAGAATTAATTCGTAGAATGACTGAAGAAGATTCTAAGGCATATGCCATGACCTGTCCGTTGATTACCAAAGCCGATGGTTCTAAATTCGGAAAATCTGAAGGTGGGAATATTTGGTTAGACGCTGATAAAACGTCTGTTTACAAATTTTACCAGTTTTGGTTGAATACGTCAGACGAAGATGCTGAAAAATACATCAAAATCTTTACGTTCTTGGAAAAAGAAATTATAGATGCACTTATTGAAGAACACAGACAAGCTCCACATTTAAGAGTATTACAACGAAGATTGGCAGAAGAAATCACTATTTTTGTTCACTCAAAAGAAGAGTTAGAAAATGCCGTAAAAGCTTCAGGAATTTTATTTGGAAATTCAACAGCAGACGATTTAAAAGCCTTAGACGCTAAAACATTTTTAGATGTTTTTGACGGTGTTCCCCAAGCAGATATATCAATGGAAGAACTACAGACAGGTATTGATATTGTTGATGTTTTAAACACTAAATCGGGCTTTTTAAAATCAAACGGAGAGGCCAGACGTGCTTTGGGAGAAAACTCTATTGCTGTAAACAGAGAAAAAGTTCAAGAAGGTTTTACATTGACTACCAACGATTTAATCAACAACCGTTTTGTATTGTTACAACGTGGCAAGAAAAATTATTTCGTATTAAACGTTCTGTAATTCTATTTATTTCAAAACCTGAAATATTTTCGGTCAAAAACATTTAAATGTTAAAATTTAAAAATAATTTCTTTTTATCAAATTGTTTTTAGAATTTTGTTCGGAATTTAATTCGGCAATAAAAAAATAAATGCAACAATATATTAAACATACACGCAATTGTAAGATGTGGAAATTTTCCCGCAGAGGTGCTGTATGTAATAAATTGTAATTGTATTTACAATAGTATGTAACGAATCCTCTGCAAACAGCAGGGGATTTTTTTTTGTCCGTAAGTGAATAGTAATCCATAAAAACCAGTTATTATGAGTGTAGAACAAATTTCATTGTTAAGCTTTACAAACCAAAACCAATTAAACATTAAAAGCAGCGAATTACAATTTTCAATCAATCAAAAAGATATGAAACGAAACTCGTATGCCCATTTAGAATATTTGCTGGCAGGTTTTGCTGCCTGCATCAATATGGTTGGTCATCAGGTTGCCGATGATCTGGATATGGATTTAAAGTCGGTACAAATAGAGATTAAAGGCATCATCAATACCGATAAAACTCAAGGTTTAAAAGTAAAGGACCGCAGTGGATTTGAACGGATTGAACTGGTAGTAAAACCTGTTACCAATGCCGATTTAAGCACTTTAAAATTTTGGATGGACGAAATTAAAGAACGTTGCCCCATTTACGACAATCTTTTAAACAGCACGCCCATTAATTTAGTGGTTACCAAAGATTACACTGCTAAAGTAGCATAAAAATAGTTGGATGGTGGTGTTTGATGAGAATTTGAAAATTTCAGACATCTGCTACCATACATCCAACATTTAAAGAAATTGTTTAGTTTGTTTTTACTACCTTTAATCTTTAATTGTTAGAGGTAGTATTTTTTTATGGAACACCCAATTTTAAGCGTTGATACGTTAAGCATCTCTTTTTTGCAGGAAAAAAAATGGAACGAAGTAATACATTCTATTTCTTTTCAGGTTTTTCCGAATGAAATTTTAGGAATTGTAGGTGAATCGGGTTCCGGAAAATCAGTTTCCAGTCTGGCAGTTATGGGATTGCTTCCCAAAAACAATGCACACTTCAACACAGGTTCCATTCAGTACAATAATCAGGATATTACCAATTATTCGGAAAAAGAATTCCAAAAAATCCGGGGAAAAAAAATATCAATGATTTTTCAGGAACCTATGAGTTCATTAAACCCGTCGATTACTTGTGGAAAACAAGTTGCCGAAATTTTAGAAACGCATACCCATCTTTCCAATAAAGAAATCAAAGCCGAAGTGTTACGGTTATTCAATCAGGCAAAACTACCCGATCCGAGCACGATTTATAATAAGTATCCGCATCAAATTTCGGGCGGACAAAAACAACGGGTAATGATTGCGATGGCAATTGCCTGTAAACCTGAAATTTTGATTGCCGACGAACCCACAACCGCTTTAGATGTTACGGTTCAGAAAGAAATTATTGCTCTTTTGAAAAACCTGCAGCAAGAAACCGGAATGAGCATTGTGTTTATTTCGCACGATTTGGCGTTGATTTCTGAAATTTGCGACCGCGTTTTGGTCATGTACAAAGGCGAAATTGTAGAGCAAGGTAAAGTGGAACAAATCTTTCATCAGCCCAAACACCTTTATACCAAAGCATTGATTGCTTCCCGTCCGTCATTAGATGTTCGCTTGAAACGCTTACCAACCATTCAGGATTATCTGGAACAAAATGCACATGCCGCGGTTGTTTCACACGAAGAACGAAAAGAGCATTTACAAAAATTGTACCGTCAAAAACCGCTTTTACGTGTGATGAACGTGGAAAAAGAATACCTGGTTAAAACACAGCTTTTTCAACCCAACAAAACCTTTAAAGCTGTTAACGATGTAAGCTTTGAGATGTACGAAGGTGAAACATTGGGATTGGTTGGCGAAAGCGGTTGTGGAAAATCGACCTTAGGCAATGCCATTTTACAATTAGATCCCGCTACCAAAGGACAGATTTTTTATAAAGACATTGACATTACCCTGCTTTCTAAAAACGAGCTGAAAGATTTGCGAAAGGAAATACAGATTATTTTTCAGGATCCGTTTGCTTCTCTAAACCCTAAAATAACAGTGGGTGAAGCTATTTTAGAACCGATGAAAGTGCATAAATTATACAAAAACGACAAAGAACGAAAGGAACAGGTATTTGATTTATTGGAAAAGGTAGGATTATTGCCTGAACATTACGATCGTTATCCTCATGAATTTTCCGGCGGGCAACGCCAACGCATCGGTATTGCACGTACTATTGCCGTAAACCCAAAACTGATTATTTGTGACGAATCGGTTTCTGCATTAGATATTTCTGTTCAGGCACAAGTCTTGAATTTACTGAACGATTTAAAAGATAATTTCGGCTTTACTTATTTGTTTATATCGCACGATTTGGCGGTTGTAAAATACATTTCGGATCAGATTATCGTGATGAACAAAGGAAAAATTGAAGAACAAAACGAAGCCGATGCTTTAATTGAACATCCGCAAAAACCATATACGCAAAAATTAATCAACGCTATTCCTAAAGGGATTTAAAAAAACAAACCCGACGAAATGTCGGGCTTTATCCTTACATTCCACCGGTATAAGGCACTTCTCTTTCATTAAAAACAATACCAAAAGTTTCCAGTTCTTTTAAAACCGGTTCATAAACTTCTTTGGTAATTGGCATTTGTACGCCGGGTGTTTTAATTTCTCCGTTTAGTATTTTTAGAGCAATAATTCCAACTGGTAATCCCACGGTTTTTGCCATACCTGTGTGCAGAGAATCTTCGCCTAAACAAACCATTGTAGCATCTATTTGTAATGTTTCATCTACATTAGGCATGGTGTACCCAAATTTATGATACATTACAATCATGTCTTTATCTTCGGGTTGTAATGCCCATTTTTCAGATAAGATCTTTTCCATGATCTGAGCCGGAGTTGCATTTTTTAAACCTACTTTCTTGGTATCGCTAAAGAAATCTAATTCTAAAAATTTATCCCACACCGTATCATCTTGTTCGATATTCAATGTCAATCTAAATTTTACTTCAACAGAATCTGTCGGGTGATAATACAAAAAGGAATTAATAAATTCACGGTAGGTCATATTTTCCGAATCCTCAATGGTATAAGTATCATCCGTAACACCTAATTGTACCAACATATTCCACGCACGCGAGTACCCTACCCTACGCATGGTTCCCCGATAAATGGTATGTGCATTTTGCAAACCATATACTTCGCGGTAGCTTAATGAATCACGGTTGGCGTAAGCTTCAAACCTTCCAAAACCATCAACCTCAAGAAACTCGGTTCGTTTAAAAACACGTTGGTACGGAATGTATTTATAAGTTCCCTGCTGTAAAAATTTTGCCGCTCCGCCCTGTCCTGCAACAACTACATTCCGCGGATTCCATGAAAATTTATAGTTCCATACGTTATTATCAGATTCCGGAGCTACCAAACCACCACAAAAACTTTCAAAATGTACCGGGTTTCCTCCTTTTGAACGAATTTCATCCAATACTTTCATGGCACTCATGTGGTCGATACCCGGATCCAATCCGCATTCGTTCATAAAAATCAAGCCTTTTGCTTTTACTTCGGCATCTATCGCTTTCAATTCTTTTGAAATATACGAAGCAGTAACCAAATGTTTATTCAGTTCTAAACAATCAGCCGCGATGATCGGGTGTAAAAATGCGGGCAGCATAGAAATAACCACATCGGCATTTTTGATTAATTCTTTGCGGTGATGATCGTTATGAATGTCTAAGGCAGTCGCAAAAGCATTGGGATTATGTTCGATTTTTTGCTGTATAGATTCGATAGACTGGTCGGCAATATGAAGTTTAAAGTGATTTTTCTCCATCCGGTCTAACAAATATTTGATTAAAGAAGAGGTGGATCTTCCTGAACCAAATAACAATATATTTTTCATTAATTTAGGTTTTTGATTGGCTAAAATTACTAAAAATAGTTATGGGTTTCAATGAAAAACAAATAAAAAAGCGTAAGATTTCCCCTTACGCTTTTTTATTGTCACTAATATTTTACTTCATTATTTTTTTATAAATCTTCACTAAAAAATAAATTACTACAAGCCATAAAATAAGATTTACAAATGGCCATACTGATAAAAGAATCTCCATAAATACAAAATTTTATTTCATATTAGCAGTTGAACATGTAGATTCAAAATAATTAATCAATTCAGTACAATAACAATTTATATTATGAACTTA